>Ga0207716_100033_pt1 | contig 252382 bp, 200 predicted proteins | sample TtaePargueraPR_FD_187739 | JGI IMG/M metagenome (GOLD analysis project Ga0207716, IMG submission 187739) | Aerobic enrichment media microbial communities from Bioluminiscent Bay, La Parguera, Puerto Rico - Tt and P2 (5) (SPAdes) | ecosystem: Environmental > Aquatic > Marine > Unclassified ... | reverse complement strand
ACATTTTTTTATTCTAAAACTAATTTTAAAATAAATATTTTTACTCCCTCTTACTCTAGCTTTTCAAATTAACTACCCCGCTCAAAAACGGGAGCGCAAAGGTAACGCAATTTTTTGTCGTGAGACTTCTTTTTTGATGAAAAAGTTGAAGTTTTTAATAGAACTCTGATTTCTTATCAATTACGGATTACTCAATGCCACGGGCATGATCTTTCCGTTGCAAAATGAAGCTGCCTTGAGTGCAAAATCACTGATAAAAGTTGCCATCTGGTCAGCAGTTAAGGGAGCTTTTACATTTGGAAAGGCTTTTCGTAGCATTTCTGTTTCTACTGCTCCTAAAGCTAGCGCGTTTACACTTACCCCGTAATCAGCTAGTTCTGCTGCCAAACACTCTGACATTATTGCCAAGGCGCCTTTTGTACTGCTGTATGCCGATAGACCAGGATATTTACTGCTTCCTTGAAAACCGCCCATACTACTTATATTAACAATGTGTGCTCCTTTATTAAAATAGGGCAAGCAAGCTTGTGTTAAATGTACTGCCGAAAGTACATTGGCTTGAAACTGGTTTAAAAAGTCTTCTGAACTACATTCTAAAAAGGGTTTATTAATTAGTTGCCCCGCATTATTAATCAAAACATCTACTTTGAATCTCTTTTGAAGAAATTCAGTTACTCCGGTTTTAGATTCTTCTTTTCCAAGGTCGGCAATTAGCACTTCTATATTCTTCGTCTGTTTTAAAAGTTCTTCTAAACTGCCTTTCGATCGGGCAATGGCTAAAACGTTGTGCCCTGTCTGATCTAAATATTGGGCAACTGCTTTACCTATACCTCTACTGGCTCCACTTACAACAATGTTCATTTTTCCTTTTTTTGGACTGTGAAATTATTAATAAAGGAACAATTTATGGCGAATAGTCCTAATTTTACCCCATGGCAAAATTGAAGCTGGATTTACACGACATCTATAATAAAGGTAAAAAAATTGACGATGCTTTAAATGAAGTTATTGAAGAGGCTTTGAAGAATCGTATTAAAATGGTAGAGATTATTCCCGGCAAGGGAAGCGGCCAATTAAAGAAAAAGGTGATTCGATTTTTGGAACAAAAACACATTAAACAACAGTATCATCGTATAGAAAAGGACAGTAAAAACTTCGGTCGGCTATTTGTACATTTTAAACACTAAAAATCACTTCCATGTTTACAGAAGGTAGAATTGCATTTGTTATTTTTTTCTTGATTGTGTTTATCGCTTACCTTATATGGGCATATCGCAAAGACATTAAAAAAATCCCTTGGTATTATAAGGGTACTTTTAAGATTATTCTAGCACTTGTAGGGATTTATACTGCCTACTTTATATTGACTCGAGTTTTGATATAGGAGTAAGTGACAAGAGCCTAGAGTAAAGACCGCTACGCTGTTAAAAGAAAGGAAGTTAAAAATTTTACCGCAAAGTCGCAGAACCCGTTCCGATTTTTCGGAAGATCGCAAAGTGTTAAAGGTTTTCTTTTCCAACATTAGTCTGAAATGAAAACAACCAACTCTCTCCTCAGCAAAAAGCCTTCAGCTTTCACATTTTTTTTAATCTCACGACAACGAGATAGGTTCAATGTTTCCGCTTTCATCTTTTTTAGCGGCGTTTTCTTTAAAAACTGTTACAAAAGTGGGCTGAGAGATAGAACGCACCTGTCTGCTGAAAGCAGCGATAACACAGATTAAGTGGATTGTCGCGGATTTGATTCGTTTCTATATATTAGCTTTTTTTAACCGCAGAGCCGCGAAGGGCGCGATGAATAAATTAATAGACAATTAGCAATTAATTTTGTCTTATTAAATATCAATGAAAATGATTAATCTTGACTAACAGATTCAGGATTAATCATTAAATATTACTCCTGAATTTTTAACTCTTAATTCTCTAAATTCCTTCTCAATGCCTCATTCTCCACCCTCTTCTTCAAAACAAAAAAGCGCAGAACTCAATCTACGCTTCTCTATTTTCTTACATCTTTTGCAACGCCAATAACTATCAGCAAAAAGATTCTCTAAACTCTAAAGTCTACTCTCTACTCTTCTTCACTCTTTACATATCATTAGCTTTCTTTACTTCTTCGGTGGCTGCATGCCTTTTTGCTTCGCCATTTCTTCAAGGCGTTTTTGAAAACCTGATTTCTTTTGTGCTTTTGGTCGCTTTTTGTTCACTTCAATTTTAGCACGAATAGCGTCTTCATTGATAAATACTTTTCGAATTAAAAAGGTTTGACCAATTGAAATAATGTTGGCAAGGAAATAATAGTAACTCAAACCTGCAGAATAGTTATTAAAGAAAAACAACATCATTACCGGCATAATGTACATCATTATTTTCATTTGAGCTGCCATTGGCCCTTCCGTAGCGGCACCCATGCTCATTTGACTGTTGAGCTTGGTGTAAAGCATAATACTTACAGCCATAAGCAAAGTAAATAAACTGATGTGATCTCCATAAAACGGAATACTAAAACCATCAGGAAAATTGTAAATGCTGTCGTAAGTAGACAAATCCTCTGCCCATAAAAAGCTCTCCTGGCGCAATTCAATCGATGCCGGGAAAAAGCGGAACATGGCTATCAAAATAGGCATTTGAATCAGCAATGGAATACATCCACTTAATGGGTTCACTCCTGTTTGGCGATAAAGCGACATCATTGCCTGCTGTTTCTTCATCGGATCATCCTTGTGTTTCTCATTTATTTCACTAATCTCCGGTTTTAAAACACGCATTTTGGCACCAGACATATAGGTTTTGTAGGTAATTGGAGAAAGCACCAATTTTAATAAAATAGTTAAAACCAAAATAATGATTCCATAGTTCCAATGAAAACCATCTAAAAAGTTAAAAACAGGAATAACAGCATACTTATTCACCCAGCCAAAAATTCCCCAACCTAGACTGATGATGTTCTCTAAGCCAATATCTAATTTCTTTAAAATATTGTATTTGTTAGGTCCCAAATACATTTGCATATTAAAATTTTCTACCTCAGCACCTCTAACGGGTATGGTCAAGGCTGTCGCCATTTTTTTAACGTAGTCCATGCTTCCCTCATCGGTTTCCATGGCTGCAAAGGCTCTTGACTTATCGAATGACTCACTGGCAATTAAAGTTGTGTTGAAGAATTGTTGCTTAAAAGAAACCCATTTTACTGAAGCCTCAAAATCTTCACGTTCTTCATCAGACAAGCCCAAATCATCAATATCATCGTCCTTGTACATAAAGTGAACCGTAGTTGCATCACGCTGGTTCTTCATGTTTTTCTCTTGGTTTGGCGCATTAACCATCCAACTTAAATACACTTCACCACTTCGCATATCAATGACCTTATCCATTCCAATAAAGTTCACATCAAAATCAATTAAGTATTGATTTCCTCGAATGCGATAAACATACTCAATATACTGATCATCTGCTGATTTCAGCTTAAAGCTGATTTTCCTTTCCTCTTCACCTCGAATACTCTTAGCTTCAATATCAGACTCAAATACTAATTCATCGGTATAAATATTCTTGTTATCGCGGCTAAAAAAGTTCAAGTTGAAAGCTGAAGTAGAATCAAACAACACTAATGGGTCTCCATTGTAAGTTTCATAATCTTTTAACACTGCTTGTAAGATTCGTCCCCCTTTGGTAGAAAAAGTCAGCTTCATTAAGTCCGTTTCTACTTCAAAAGTTTCTTCATCAATGTTTGCAGCCGATGCAAAAACACCATAAAGCTCCTCAGCTCTTTGGGCAGCAATGTCTTCCTTAGCTACTTCATTACTATCGGAGATTAAAGAATCTGTTGCTTCAACAACCTCATTACTTCTCTCTTTGGCAACCGCTTCCTTATTTTCTCTAGCAGAAATCTCGGCATTTTTTGCAGCCTCAACTTGCGCAATAGAATCTCGAATTTCACGCTGACGTGCAATTTCTTCATCAGAGGGTGCATTCCAAATACTGAAGCCAATCATTATGGCTCCAATCAACAATAATCCGATCAGTGTATTCTTATCCATATTCTTTTTTCGCTCTCTATTTTAAAGATTCTTTCAGTGAAGCCGCAATAAATTTCACAAACAAAGGATGTGGATTTAATACGGTACTGCTATATTCCGGATGAAATTGTACTCCTACAAACCAAGGGTGGTTTACATTCTCAACAATTTCTACCATTCCTCCTTCAGGGTTTATTCCACTGGCTTTCATACCGGCTTTTTCAAAATCCTTTAGGTATCTATTGTTAAACTCAAATCGGTGGCGGTGGCGTTCACTAATTAATTCAGACTGATAAGCATCAAAAGCAATGCTGTCTTTTTGAACTGCACAATCATAAGCCCCCAAACGCATGGTTCCTCCTTTTTCTGTAATGCTTTTCTGCGCTTCCATCAAAAAGATTACCGGATCCTCTGCTTGCTCATTAATTTCTGTCGTATGTGCTCCTTTTTTACCCAAAACATTTCTAGCAAACTCAATTACTGCACACTGCATTCCCAAACAAATTCCCAAAAAGGGCATATTGTTTTTTCGAGCGTATTCAACAGCAATTATTTTTCCCTCAATTCCTCTTTCACCAAATCCGGGTGCTACAATAACACCATCCAAGTCTTTCATTTTATCGACCACATTCTCGTTGGTCAATAGTTCAGAGTGTATCCAATCAATTTCCACTTGAGTGTCATTCTCAACTCCAGCGTGAATCAAGGCTTCATTTATTGAAATATAAGAGTCTTTCAATTCTATGTACTTTCCGATTAATCCAATTTTCAAATGGTTTTGAGGATTGTCTAATCGGTGTAAGAAACGTTTCCACTGCTGAATTTCCGGCTCCTCTCTTAAAGGTAAATCTAATTTTTTCAATACCACTTGATCCAGTTTTTCTTTCTGCATCAAAACCGGTACTTCGTAAATGGTATTTGCATTGGCTGATTCAATTACGGCATCCTTTGAAATGTTGCAAAATAAAGCTACTTTTCTACGAACATCCTCCGGAATGGTATGCTCAGTTCTCAACACCAATACATCGGCTTGCACTCCACTTTCCAGCAATTGCTTTACAGAGTGTTGTGTTGGTTTAGTTTTAAGTTCGCCTGAAGTAGCTAAGTAAGGCACTAATGTTAAGTGAACCACAATGCAGTCCACTTCAGGATCCCATTTCAACTGACGAACAGCTTCAATGTATGGCAGTGATTCTATATCTCCAACAGTACCACCAATTTCAGTAATTACAATATCGTAATCCCCTGTTTTACCCAATAGGCGAATACGTCTTTTTATTTCATCGGTAATGTGCGGAATTACCTGAACGGTTTTTCCTAAATAAGCGCCTTCTCGCTCTTTATTAATTACATGCTGGTATATTCTTCCGGTTGTTACATTATTTGCCTGCGAAGTTTTTCGATCTAAATAGCGCTCATAGTGACCTAAATCCAAATCAGTTTCAGCACCATCTTCGGTTACATAACACTCACCATGTTCATAAGGATTTAAAGTTCCCGGATCAATATTAATGTATGGATCTAGTTTCTGAATAGTTACAGAGTATCCTCGCGCTTGCAAAAGCTTTGCAAGTGAAGCTGAAATAATTCCTTTTCCTAAAGATGAAGTTACACCTCCGGTAACAAATACGTACTTGGTTTTATTGTCTGGCATGAGAAAAACGCTACAGTTAGGTTAAATTAAACTGTGCGCAAAATTACAGGATTTGCCTTTGGTAAAAAATTATTTTCTTTTAAAAAGTCAAACTTACCCCAACACTCGGAAGAATAGGCAATTGATCTACTCTATCTGCCGTTACGCGATTAACATAAAAGATGTTATTTCTATCGTATACATTAGTTACACTAGCGGTAACGTCTAATAATGAATGTTCTCCTAACACAAATTGACGTTTAATGGAAACATCAAATCGGTGATAATAGGGTAAGCGCCCACCACCTAAATTTCCGTAACGGATTCCCAGCTCTCCATTAGCTGTGGTATAATCTTGATCTAAGCCTCCTTGTAAAGTCAAGTTTTCATAAAAACCGGTTGTTTGAGTAAAAGGAAAGCCGGAACCTAAGTTCCAACGTGCATCAACTGTCCACGACAGATCTTTTCCAAACGTATATGACCCTACTAAGTTTACATTATGTCTTCTATCAAACAATGGATTATACGCTTGAATACCATCCCAACGCTCTACCTTACTTAATGAGTACACTACCCACAAACTGATTTGTTTGCGATCGTATTTTATGGCAATATCAACACCATAAGCATCACCGGATTCTACAATATAATCTTTCTTCAACACATCCGGTTTATCATTGTTTTCAGCATTGTCCTCATAAAGTTTATTTCTATTGATATTGATCAACTGATTAAACCACTTGTAATACCCTTCAATATTTACGTTCAAATTTCTAGTAATGTCGAATTCAAAACCTAAAATGGTATGTCGCGCTTTTTGCAAGGCGTCATTTATTTCTCTGGTATCTCCGTTTTCTTCAGTAAATTCATCTTGAATATTATCTGGTCCGGATAAGAAGCCATAGAAAAAGTTAACCACATCACGATCTGAAGTTGCACTCAACAAGTTTTGGGAATAAAGTCCTCCGGCACCTTTTACACGAATATTATCGCTAATGTTGTATTTAAAGCCCAAGCGCGGCTCCGGTGAAAAAGCGTTTAAAGAAGCGTAATAATGCATTCTGAAGGATGGCTCAACAACCAATTTTCCATAGTTGTATTTTTTTTGCAAATAAGCTGCGATTTCTGTGGTATTTTCAACTTGTTGGATGGTCTGCTCAACACTATTGGTAAAAGAAAAATCAGTTGTAAAGCCCAAAATTTCAAAACCAAACTTTGATTCATTATCGCCTTTAAACTTAGTGAAATTCATATTCATATTAAAGCCATTGATCTCACTTCTTCTATCGCTAACAGCAGCAGTTTCATCGTCTTCATCACTTGTAATCTCATAACCTGTGTAGGCCACAGTACCATCAATGAGCGTTGGCGATGCTGCAGGTATAAGTACAAAGTTGGCACCACCTCCATATTGATTCCAGTTAAATGCTGCTACATTCGGGTAATTTACTCGATCAGTAAAATTGAACCCAAAGAAGTTTACTTTACTTCCATTGCTTCCATTAAAAGAAACTTTACCATAAATATCATTAAAACTGTATGGTAATCCACTGCTGTCAGCATAATGATATAATGTTTGTGAAGTTTGATCTAAATAGGAAGTTTTTGCTGAAAGCACAAATGACTTACTTCCTCCACCTCTTGTCTTAGGCTTTTGAAGAGGTCCCTCCAAAAGTACTTTAGAACCAAAAGTATTGGCAGAAACTTTCCCTCCAAATCGATTTTTATTTCCATCTTTGGTTTTTATGTCCATAATGGAAGAAATTCGACCACCATACTCTGCACCAAAACCTCCGGTATAGACATCAGCTGTTCGTAAAATATCAGTATCAAATGTAGAAAACAGCCCTATGGAGTGAAATGGGTTGTAAATGATCATTCCATCCAACAATACTTTATTTTGAATTGGTGAACCTCCGCGAATGTACAACTGTCCTCCTTGATCACCTGTAAAAACAACTCCGGGTAAAACTTGTAAATACTGTGCTAAATCAGGATCACCTCCAATTGCCGGCATCTTCTTAATTTCTTTAGGAGTTAACTTAGTCACCGACATTTTTACTGTTGTCTGCGCTTCTTGCTTTTCTGCAGATATTGTTACTTCTTGAATATCAACTGAAGATTCATTAATGTATAACTTTTCATTGATAATTTGACCTGCTTTTGTTAACTCAACTTGAATAGTGGCTGTATCATAACCAATCGAAGTTGCTAATAAGGTGTATTTCCCAAGTGGAACTCTAGTTAAATTAAAATAACCATTATCATCAGTGGATGTACCATAAGTTGTACCCTTCAATAATACATTGGTATAAATAGCGGGCTCTCCTGTTTTTTCCATATACACAAAACCTCTGATTGAACCCGTTTGTGCTGCCAAATTAAAAGCAAAAAAAAGACTGCAAAGCAGTAAAAGAAATCTATAGCGCATGAATATTTTTTTTAGGTCGACAAATATAACCAAAGCAATTGGGCATATTTTGTTAAAAAGTATATTGACAATCGAAAAAGGAGTTTTGTTGTCTTGCTAATGAAGAATTTTAAAAACTAACTCCTTGTAAATATCGTGTGTATTTACACCACCGCCCATAACTCCTTTGGATTGAAGGTCGGCTTCTCGCATATACGCCATTATTTTAGCAATCTTTTTAATGGAGTAATTCTTAGCGGCTACTTTGTAATCTTTCAAAAAAAACGGATTCACACCCATTTTTGAAGCCAAGGTTTTATCATCTGCCGGAGAAAAGTGATGAAATAATAATAATTGATTAAAAAAGCGATACATCATGGGTAAAGTAGCCGGAATCGCATGACTTTTTTCATTTTGTCCGAAGTAATTTATGATGCGATTTGCTTTCATTATATCTTTAATTCCCAAAGCATTATTCAACTCAAAAACATTGTAATCTTTACTAATTCCAATGTTTTGCTCAATCATCTGAGCATTAATCTCTTCGCCTTCTTTTAAGTTAATCAATAGTTTATCGAGCTCATTGCTGATTTTACTCAAATCCGTCCCCAAAAATTCCAATAACAAATTGGTTGCTTTAGGATCAATTTTCGCTTTTTGGTCTTTTACATAAGTCTGAATCCATGATGGCACTTGATTGTCGTAGAGCCGCTTTGATTCAAAAGATACACCCATCTTCTTTGCCAGTTTAGCAAAGTTTTTTCTACCATCTACTTTTCCATGTTTGTAACACAAAACCAAAATGGTAGTTGGTGAATGTTGCTTTAAATAAGACTCCAGTTCATAGATTCCTTTTAGTTTTTGCGCCTCTTTAACGATTACTACATTATGGCTCGCCATCATTGGGTAGCGCTTGGCTTCTGCAATTAAAGCGTTTACTTCAGTATCTAAGCCATAAAGTACAGATTGATTAAACTCCTTTTCCGATTCATCAAGAACATGATCTTCAATGTAATCAGAAATCTGGTCAATAAAATATTCTTCTTCACCATAAAGCAAATAAATTGGATGGTAAACTTTGTTTTTTAGATCGCGAATAATCGTATTAAAATCCAAGGATTAAGTTATTTTTGTGTTACGTATGCAGCAGTTAAATTTACCCTCTTATCAGTTTAAACTGATTCAGGAAGACAAAAAAACTAAAATTTTCGATGCCATTCGAAAGAAGTACCTGCTTTTAACAGCTGAAGAATGGGTACGACAAAATTTTATCGAGTTTTTAGTGCGTGAGCGCAACTTTCCGAGGGGCTTAATTGCTGTAGAAAAAGGATTAAAGTTAAACGGATTGCAAAAGCGCAGTGACATATTAATTTATTCAAAAAGTGCCGAGCCCATTTTAATGGTAGAATGTAAAGCACCCGAAGTAAAAATCGACCAAAGTGTGTTCGACCAAATAGCTCGTTACAACATTCACTTCAAACTGCCTTTTTTAGTTGTTACTAATGGCCTTCAACATTATTGCGCACATATAAATTTTGAAAATAAAAACTTTAGCTTTTTAAAAGATATTCCAAATTACAACGATATTAGCAAATAATGAATAAACTATTTCCACTTTTTGTATTTGTAATTTTTACTCTTCAGATTCATTCACAGCAGACTGAAAAAGTTAATCTTGAATTACATAATTACTTGAAAAGTATTTCTGTAAATGAAATGGTTCCACTTTTGGTGGAGGGCGATCAAGATCAAATTCCTGAAATAGTTGAGCAACTAAACGGAACAGTTCGTCTAAAAGTTAATAATCTATTTTCCATTGAAATCCCTTCCAAAAATGTAAGAATCTTTGCTGCTGAGGATGCTGTAAAACTCATTGAGTTTACTACAGCTTCACCCAAAAACCTAAGCGACACCATGCTAATTAACAGTCGTGCCGACTTAGTGCATCAAATGCAAGCACCACTGCGGCAAAACTACAGTGGAAAAGGTGTTTTATTAGGTGTTATAGACTCTGGCATTGAAATAGAGCATCCTGACTTTCAAGACAGTTTAGGCAATACGAGAATTCTAAAAATTTGGGATCAAAGGGCGCCATATAATGCAAGTAGACAAGCAGGAAACTATACTTATGGCGTAGAATGGGACTCAACAGATATTAATTCAGGAATTTGTACACATGACGACAACCCTGCTGAATATGGGCACGGAAGCAATGTTACCGGAGCTGCGGCATCTAACGGTTTGGCAAATGGAAATTTGAAAGGCATAGCGCCCAAGGTAAATATAGTAAGTGTTGCAACTGATTTTAGCAAAGTAAACTGGCTGCAGACTGTTGCCGAAGCGATTGATTACATTTTTGCTCAAGCAGATTCTTTAAATATGCCTTGTGTTATTAATGCTAGTATTGGCACTTACGCCGGCTCACATGATGGGGAGGACATTGCCGCTCGTATGATTGACCAAATGATTAAACAAAAAAGTGGTCGTGCTTTAGTGGCAGCCGCCGGAAATGCGGGAGCTATCCCTTTTCACTTGCAACACCATGTCAACAATGACACCCTTTTTAGCTGGTTTTCTTATCACTACCAGCTTTATAACAATGCAGGTGGAATTTACTTTGAGCTTTGGTCGGATACTGCTGATTTTAACCAAATGTACTTTGCTTTAGGTGCAGATCAACCAACAGCTTCTGCCTATAAGTTCCGTGGTAGAACAGCTTTTGCACAAGGAAAAAATCGCATCAATCAACTTTACCTTGATTCAATTATGAGTCATAATGGCAATCGGTTAGCTTATGTCCAAACCTACGTAGAACAAAGTAGAGGACGTTACCGTATGCAAGTTGGTTTAAGCGGAATTGATTCCACTAACTACCGCTTTCGATTTGAGTCTACCGGAGTTGGGAAGCTAGACATCTGGTCTTCTTTTGCTTTATTTCGTTCGTCGAATATTATTGGACAAAACCTTCCAAGCCTCGCACAATGGCCCGAAATGGCAAAATATCAACGACCGGATAGCTTGCAAACCATGGTCAGTAGTTTTACTTGCCTTCCATCTGTGATAACTGTTGCCAATTATGTCAACCGTAGCACATATTTTGATGTAACCCAAACGCAACGCTCAACTGGTTTTCAGGGTGGCGAAATTAGTCCCAACTCTAGTTTAGGTCCCAATAGAAAAGGACAACAAAAACCGGACATAGCAGCAGCCGGAGATTATATGTTTGCTGCAGGTAGGTTAGCTACTTTGCAGCAAGCCATTCAAAATGATCCGCAAAAAGTTAGCCCCGATAGTATGCACTACAGAAATGGAGGAACTTCCATGGCAGCACCAACGGTGGCAGGAATGATTGCTTTGCTTTTGGAGAAGTGCCCTGACTTCAACTACCTGCAAATTAAAAACGCTTTAACAAATTCGGTTTACACCGACCAGTATACTCCCACCAACTTACCGGATTACAAATGGGGTTATGGAAAAGCCAATGCATTTCAATTACTGACAAACGAAGTTTTCACTCCTCAATTAGTTACTCCTGCTCCACCCTTCTGCAATGGTAACTCTATAATTATTCAAGTGAATTCTACCTATAATTCTTATCGATGGTACAACAACGACACAAGTAGCCAAATTAGCATCAATCAAAGCGACGTAATTTATGCTTGGGTTCAAAATAACAAAGGTTGCTTCTCCCCTACAGATACGATAGCAATCCGATTTCAAAATTCACCTCCTAAACCGTTGATTAGTCAAAGCAATGACACCCTATTTGTTCAAGCTGCTAATGGACAGTTGCAATGGTACTATAACAACAATCTTATTTCCGGAGCAACTCAAAGTTCAATTAAAGCAACACAAAGTGGAGATTATTTTTGTCAATTAACCGATACGAATGGTTGCAGTAGTTTTTCTGACACTTTAAATATCACTATCACAGGAATTGAAAATTCAGGAAAGCAAGACCAATTTTCCATTTACCCCAACCCTACTCAAGATTATATAGTGCTTGAGTTAAATAATTCTAAAGAAAATGTTGAAATTATTGTATTGGATATAAAAGGGAAAACACTAATCCGTCGTCAGTACACCAAAAAGCAACGAATTAAACTAGATTTAAGTCTTTTAGCAAAAGGAATGTATTTTATTCAGTTAAATACAGCTAAAAACCAGTATAATGAATTAATCATAAAACAATGAAGAAATTATACTCTCTAATATTACTAATGTTATGTTCTTCCATATTTTCAATTTATGCGCAAGATCGCTTAATAGTTAAATTAAAAGAAAATCATCGAGAGGCAATTGCTAAGAGTTCGCTCCAAAAAATCTTTCAAGAAGAAGGAATTAGTTCTGTTCAAAAAGCATTTCCGCAGCATACAAATAAGAAATTAAAAAAAGGAGAAGTTGACTTAAGTCGAATTTATTATCTTGAAATCTCTTCGAATAAAAACATTCAAAAAGTACTTCAGCAACTCAGGAAAAGAGATGAAGTGGAATATGCTGAGCCGGAATACCTCAACCGATTAACTTATGTTCCTTCAGACACTTTAAATGGTAACCAATGGTATTTAGATGCCGTTTTTGCTTACGATGCATGGGATATAGAAACCGGTGACACCAATGTAGTGATTGCCATTTCCGATACGGGAATAGACACCGCCCATAATGACTTAAAAGCTAATATTGCCTATAATTACGATGATCCAATTAATGGAGTTGACGATGATAATGATGGCTACATAGATAATTTCTATGGCTGGAATACAGGTTCCAATAATTTCAATGTTCAAGTTTCGAATTCCGGGCATGGTTCTAACGTAAGTGGAATTGCCGCAGCAGTTACCGATAATGTTACCGGAATTAGCGGCTGTGGTTTTAATAGCCGGTTTATGACAGTAAAGATTGATAACAACCAAGGTCAACTTACTGGAGCTTACCAAAGCATAGTTTATGCTGCTGATCAAGGAGCTTTTGTAATTAATTGTTCATGGGGAAGCTATAGCTACTCTGAATTTGCTCAAGACATTGTGAATTATGCCACAATCAATAAAGGTGCGCTAATTACAGCAGGAGCAGGAAATGGACCATTTAGCGGCCCAAATGCAGCAATTGGTGTTGAAGATCAATTTTATCCTGCAGCTTACGAAAATGTAATGGCTGTTGGCTCTCTCATTTATGATGACACGGTTAAACTCAGTTCAAATTACGGTTATTGGTTAGATATTTTTGCACCGGGTGAAGATATGCTAACTACAAATGCAGCAGGTGGCTACGGTCAAAACGGCGGAACATCAATGGCAGCACCGGTAGTTGCAGGAGCAGCGGCTTTGGTTAAATCACATTTTCCCCATTACACTGCCAAACAAGTTGAAATGCAGTTAAAAAATACAGCGGATAATATTGATCATGTAAACGACCAAAAGTATCATAACAAAGTAGGAGCAGGTAGAGTAAATTTTTTAGCTGCGCTAACAGACACAACTGATGCAGGTTTGATGTTGGAAAACAAAACTATCACCGAAAACAATGTAAATGGCTCTTTTATAGCAGGTGATACCATTATTTTTTACGCAGACTTAATCAACTACTTAAAAGATGCAACCAATGTGAGCATTAAAGTAATTGCTGTGAATAATAAGCTAACGCCAATACGAGACTCAATTACCTTAGGCAATCTGAACTCCGGAGATACAATCAATTTTGCTCAGAATCCTATTCAATTTAGAATACCCAATGGTTTATTAATCAATGAAGAATTAGGACTTTGGGTTAAAATTTATGCCGATAATTTTTATGGAACAGATTATATTAAACTAAACGTCAATAACGACTACATTACAGTAGAAGAAAACAACTTGCGAATTACTTATAGTAGTTCAGGAGGCATTGGTTTTTCAGGGAGCAGCTCCAACCTAGGAGAAGGAATTAAATATTTAGGTGGGCAATCATTGTTGTACGAAGGAGCATTAGCCGTTGGCGCCGACACCTCTTATGTAGCTGACAAGTTCCGAGGTAACAGCGGTGTAGATAATGACTTTACTTCTTCTCAACTGATTAGATTAGTATCATCAAACCAAGCTGATGTAGAGTTAAATACCACTTTTGAAGATACTCGCTCTCCAACTACTTATGAAATTAATCAGCGCAACTATCTCTTTAAAACGCAATACCCAAATACCTCAATTTATGTTTTCGATATTAAGAATGTTAGCAATATTGACCTTAGCAATGTATACGCAGGTATGATTATGGATTGGGACATTTTAGACTATTCTAAGAACAAAGTTTATTACGATGCTTCTCGAAATATGGGGGTGAGCTACTCTACGGATAGCAATTTGTATTGTGGGATAAAAGCATTAAATGAAGATGCCATTATCAGACATTATGCAATCGATAATATCTCAAACTCCCCAGATGGATTAAATTTATTCGATGGATTTTCAGATGCCGAAAAATATGGTGTTTTAACAAATCAAAGGGATTCTGCAGGAAACCAAAGTCAAGGAGGCAATGATATTATTGATGTAGTTTCTATGGGTAAAATCACATTGAAAAGAGACAGCACTTTAAGAGCTGCCTTTGCTATTATTATCAACGATGATCTCAATTCGCTCGAAACTGAAGCCGATAGTATTCAGCAAATTTTCAACCAACAGCTTTCAAGTATTGACGAAATTGTGGCGATCAATAGCAATTCTTACAAGCTCTATCCTAACCCTAGTGGTGGTATTTTAACCATAGAATTTAATCTTGCTAAAGCGGAGAGTTTGACACTAAAAGTATACGACATTAATGGTCGTTTAGTGTTTCAAGAAAACGAAAAGCAATATTCTAAAGGCAATAATAAATTTACCATTAATGCTCTTGCTCTGGAAAGCGGCAGTTATTTTTTACAACTGCTGGGAAAAGAATTAAAAGTTGAAAAGAAATTTATCATCTCAACTCCCTAAATAAATGACCGAAGTCCGCTATCTTAAAGTAAAGAAAGGAGAAGGCCGGCGATTTGTCATTAGTGACATCCATGGCTGTCATAGAACATTTAAATTGTTGCTCAAGCAAATACGATTGCAAAAAAAAGATCAACTATTTATACTTGGTGATTTAATTAATCGTGGAAAGCAGAGCGCTAAGGTCTTAGATTTTGTTCAGGAACTTATTAATGATGGCTTTCAACTTTATTTATTAAGAGGTAACCATGAACAACGAATATTAAATATTGCACACAAAACAGAGGAAGAAATACTCAAGGTGCTTAAAAAGAACAATTCTAGCGATTTAAAAAAAGCCGGAGATGTGCAATGGAAATCGTACTTGCAGTTAATGCAATCCACCTACCACTATTTTGAATTGGAAGACTACTTGCTTGTACATGCGGGTTTTGATTTTAGCCTGGAGTTTCCATTTAGATCTATTCATCCAATGCTATACAAACGCAGCTTTAAGATTGATAAAGAAAAACTAGGTAATAAACGCCTAATTCACGGTCATACACCACAAAAGATTAGCAATATAATTCGCCGAATTAAAAGCGGAAAGCGAAAAATTTGTATTGATAATGGTTGTGTAAATTCCAAAACGAATGAAGAAGGAAACCTTGTCTGTCTTAATTTAGACAGCATGTCACTAATCGTTCAACCGAATGCCGAAAAGTAAAAAAGTACGTTTGTTGAGCAAAAATTAAGTGTTAACTTTGCCGCATCTACCCCGGTGCTGAAATTGGTAGACAGGCATGGTTGAGGGCCATGTGTCCGCAAGGACGTGCAGGTTCGACTCCCGTCCGGGGTACTAGGTGATCAAATCGCCAAAATTTCTTTGAAGCGAGCGAATAAAAAAAGCTCGCTTTTTTTATTGGTGAGTGAAAAGAAAAAGTGATGAAATCACTGCGATTTGATCCACTCCTCGACATCGAAGGGCGAGATGAAATCACTCCCGGAGTACTAGATTAGAGTGAGTGTTTAGAGCGAGAGCGATAAGTATTCACTCTTTTTTTAAACCCTCTTTTTAAACACATTAAAACCAATTAACTTTCATCACACTTTGTGTAATGTGAATGCAAAATAAACATAACAAATTCTCTCTCTTCACTCTCCACACTCGCTCTGCACACTCACTCTCACTCTGCTAAGCTATGTTTGGTTCTCAAAAACTATAGGTATTCTCACATCAACTGTTTATGCCAACTATCTGTTACAGGCACTTCCCATTTTTTCATAAAATCTCCTTTAGTTTCTAATAAGTTATTAAAAACAACTGTATCTTTCGTTAAACGGCCTTCTTTAAGTGCGGCTTGAAAATCGCTCATGGGTAGCGTTTCTATTTGCTCACCATTTTTATAAGCAATGTTTAAGCGATTAAATAAGTCGATTTTATATTCTGTCTCTAGAGATTTTATAAAATGAACTGAAGAATCAATGGAACAACCGGAAGCTTTCACCTGACTTTCATCTGCAAAAAGAACAATGAAGCGATTGTAAAAAACCTCAAATGCCGCCTGCAGACTAGCTCCATGAGCAGCCCATTCTGCAATAAACTGATTGCCTTTACTTCTAATTTCAGCAGTTTCTCTTTCACTTAACTCTCTATCGCTTTGATAAATCCAAACTCTGCTGTGGTCACCTAGTGATTTATAATTCATTTTTATCGAATTTTGACACAAAGTTAACCATTGCTTTACAAGCTTAATTTTACAATCCAATTTATGTCAAAATATTTAACAATTCTTGCCGTCATCGCTTTTTTTGCAAGTTGCCAATCAGAGGGAATTGAAATAATAAACGAGGAAAATAGCTCAACTTACGACTCAACCCTAGCACATGAATTAGGTGCTGATGATTATGGAATGAAAACTTATGTAATTGCATTTTTAAAAAGTGGAAACAAAAAAGCTAAGGATCCAGATCATTCAGCGGAGTTAATGAAAGCCCATTTAGCCAACATCAATAAAATGGCAGAAAAAGGGCAGCTTGTTATTGCAGGGCCATTTTTTGGTAGCGATAGCTTAAGAGGAATTTACATTTTTGACACGAAAAGCATTGATTCTGCAAAAGCATGGACAGCAACTGACCCTGCCATAAAGTATGGCACTTTAAAAATGGAACTAAAAAAATGGTATGGCAGCGCCGCACTAATGAAAGTAAATGAAATTCACAAGGGCATTGCTAAAAAGTCGATCTAAGGCTATTACTACAAACCTTTACTCTCGGCAATCAATTCCGCTAAATCGTAGACTTTAATACTGTCTTCTTTTTCTTTGGTTTTTACCCCATCGGTCATCATGGTCATACAGAAAGGGCAACCCACGGCAACAACATCTGCCTTAGATTCTATTACATCTTCGGTTCGCTCATCGTTCACTTCCTTTTTGCCGGCTTCAGCCTCTTTAAACATTTGAGCGCCTCCGGCTCCACAGCATAGTCCTTTTGACTTACAACGCTTCATTTCTACTAAATCGCTGTCGAGTTGCTCAATTAGTTTACGTGGCGCCTCGTACTCTCCATTGGCTCTTCCTAAATAGCAAGGGTCGTGAAAAGTGATTTTTCGTCCTTTAAAACTTCCTCCTTCAATTTTTAATTGTCCTTCTTCAATAAGCGACTGCAAAAATTGAGAATGATGCATAACTTCATAGTTTCCTCCTAAACCCGGATACTCGTTTTTTAATGTATTGAAACAATGCGGACAGGTGGTAACAATCTTTTTTACCTCGTAGCCATCAAGCACTTGAATATTTGTCATGGCTTGCATTTGAAACAAAAACTCATTGCCGGCTCTTTTCGCCGGATCTCCTGTACAACTTTCTTCTGTACCTAGGATGGCAAAATTGATTCCTACCTCATTTAATATCTTCACAAAAGCACGAGTTGTTTTCTTTGCACGGTCGTCGAAACTACCGGCACAGCCTACCCAAAACAGTACATCCGGCTTTTTGCCTTCTGCTGTTAATTCTGCCATTGTTTTTACGTTCAAGTTCTCAGTTGCCATATCTATAAAGTCTTTTATCTATTCAGTTCTTACTTTGCCCAATTGGCTCTATCGTTTTGTGCAAACTGCCAAGGGGCTCCATTATTTTCAACATTTGTAAGCATAGAAGCTAATTCAGAAGGCACTTTTGATTCTTCCATTACCAAAGATCTTCTCATTTCCATAATAATGGATAACGGATCTATACTTACCGGACAAGCCTCAACACAAGCATTGCAAGTAGTACAAGCCCAAAGCTCTTCTTCTTTAATATAATCGCCTAATAAAGATTTACCATCATTGTGATCCTTACCGTGTTTATCGATGTTCTTTCCAACTTCTTCTAAACGATCGCGAGTGTCCATCATAATTTTACGAGGAGAAAGCAATTTACCGGTTTGGGCGGCAGGACATTGATCTGTACATCGACCACATTCGGTACAAGCATAAGCGTCCATTAAACTTTTCCAGCTCAAATCAGTTACGTCTTTGGCTCCAAATCTTTCAGGAACGGCATCTCCTTCCGGTTCAACTGGTGCAGCATAAGGGTCGGCATTGGGATCAAACATCATTTTTACCTCTTTGGTCACCGACTCCATATTGGTAAATTCTCCTTTGGGCTTTAAATTCGAATAAAACACATTCGGGAAAGCTAATATTATATGAAAATGTTTAGAGTAAGGTAAATAATTTAGAAACAACAAAATACCAACAATGTGAAACCACCACATACTTCTTTCAATGCCAATTAAGGTAGCTTCCGAAAAACCGGAAAACCAAGGCTCTAAAAAGGAACTAATGGGGTAAGCTCCTGCCTCTACATAATGCTCAGCACCTTTTTGTTGAAGTACATAATCTGCACCGTTCATGCTTAAAAAAGCAAGCATTAACAGTACCTCAACAATTAGAATAATATTCGCATCAGTTTTTGGCCAACCAACCATTTCTCTGAACCCAAATCTCTTTACGTGCAGAATATTTCTTCTAATCAAGAAAATAATACAAGCAACTAAAACGAGTAAAGCTAATACTTCAAAAGCACCAATTAAAAAGTCGTAAAGCCCGCCTAAAGGTTGAGCTAAAATGCGATGAGTTCCAAAAACACCGTCTATGATAATCTCTAGCACTTCAATATTAATAATAACAAATCCGGCATAAACTAAAATGTGCAATATTCCGGAAATGGGCTTTTTCACCATTTTGGACTGCCCCAAAGCAATTCTCGCCATGGTTGACCAACGCTCTCCTTTATTGTCTGAACGATCGAGATTTTTTCCCAGATTAATGTTTCTACTAATGGTTCGAATGTTCTTGCTAAACCAAACAATTGCCCCAATCAGCAATAAAATAAAAATAATATTTTCGACTCCCATAGTTTATTTTTTTAGTTCTCTTCTTCCTTTTTCGCTTCTTTCTTTTTTCTGCCAAAGATAGAAAAATGTACATATCGCTCAGGGTTCAAGCGCATATCCAAAAGTAATTTGTCCAAGTCATCAGCAGAACGCTCTAAGTTGTTGTATAAAGTATCATTATTAATCAACTGTCCTAAAGAACCTTCTCCTTGATTAATTTTTTGCATTACCGATGCTACTTCTGTCATAGCAATCGAAGCATTGTTAACAGTTTGCTTTAGGTTGGCTCCGGCAAGTGAGTCTGAAATGGCTTCAATATTTTCAAGAGAAGCCGTTAACTTATCATTGTTGTTTGCCAAATTTCTTGTGATGGACTCTAAGTGCGTTAATACTTCTGAAATTTTATTTCGCTCATCTTTAACCATTCCATCTACCTGATTCATGGTCCTTTCAAAAGTTTCCAAAGAGTTTTTGATACTGGTAAAGCTAGCATCTAAATCACTTCGAGCCTTCTTGTTAAAAATAGCACTTACAGTAATTATTGCAGAATCAACTGTGCTGATCAAATCTTCTGCTTTTCTCTTCAGTGGAGCAATTTGCTGGTTTACTGCTTCAGTAAGAGATGCTTCAACATCTGACTCTAAAGTATCTAAATTTTGCAACTCTTCATTTGATGTTCCAAGTTGTAGTTCAATAGATTTACTTCCCAATAAATCTGAACTAATAATTTTAGCCCTAGTATCTTTAGATATTATAAAATTCTCTTCTGTAACACTAAATTTAACTAAAAGCCTTCCTGAGTTATCCGGCAAAAATGAAATTTCCTCAACTTGTCCAACTTTATAGCCGTTAATAACAACAGGGTTTGAAGAGCCTAAACCGTCAACTCGTTCATAAATAGCAAAAAATCGCTTATTTTTTTCAAGTAGATTAATTCCTTTGAGGTAATTGGCGCCCCAAAACAACAATGCGATTGCAATTATCATAATTGCGCCAATTTTTGCTTCTTTTCTAATCTTCATTTCGGCTAAATTAATTAATTCTCCTGCTTCAACAATTTTACAGCTTCACCTACTCCAATTCTTTCACCATTGTAAAATGCTACTATAAAAGCATCTTCGAAACCCTTTTCTTTGGCTTCATCCTGAAGCTTAGCAGCTTCTTCCCAATTCTCTTTTTCTCCATAAGTATATCTAAAAAGTCCACCTGCTTCGTAAAAAGATACGTTGTTTAAGCCTTTAAAGTTTTCAGCTGTGGGCTCTACCTTCTGACTACTTGTTACTAATTGAACTTTAAACACCAAGCCCTCCTTTTCGCCTTTTATTTTTGCGGAAGGCTCCGATTCTTCCTCCTCAACTCTTTGAACGATCATTGCTTTAGATTTACTTTCTATACTTTCTTTATAGTCTCTAAAAGCTCTATATATTGCAGAAGCCATATAATCCTGTCCAATATCCGACATTAGGAATTTCTCTTCATTGGCATTTGTTAAAAAGCCGGTTTCAATTAAAACTGAAGGCATAGTAGTTTGGTGCAAAACCCAGAACGGGGCCATTTTTACTCCTCGATCATGTCTTCCTACTCTTTCTCTGAATTGAGTTTGTATTAAACTAGCAAAATAGATGCTTTGCTCCTGATGAGCACTTTGCATAATAGTCATGGCAATATATGATTCGGGAGAATTAGGGTCGAAATTCTCATATCGCTCTTCGTAATTGTCTTCCAAAAGTATCGCTGAGTTCTCTCTTTGAGCAGCTTTCATATTGGCCTCTGTTTTGGCATTACCCATTACAAAAGTTTCTGACCCATAAGCTGAAGGACTTGCAGCATTGGCGTGAATACAAATAAACAAGTCTGCTTTATTTCGATTAGCTATGGCTGCACGCTCATCTAATTCCAAGAAAATGTCTTCTTTGCGCGTATAAATCACATTGAGATTTTCAAACTTTTCTTCTAAATAAGCTCCTAATTTAAGTGAAATTGACAGCGCGATGTCTTTTTCATAACTGCTGGCACCTAAACAACCCTTATCTTTGCCACCATGTCCTGCATCAATAACGACCGTGTTCAAGGAACCAAAAAACTCATTTTCAGTTTGCGCAACGGCTTGATTCAAGCCCAAGCAAAGTGCTGTAAAGATTAATAATCCGGCTACTTTCTTCATTTTTATGATAAACTCAATTATAAATATTTTAGTTAGTTTTGAGGCCGATTTCAATAGCTGTGTTTTATACAAAAATAGCATTATCAGTTTGCGTTTGAATTCAAAAATAGTAAGGGTTTTCACCCTTCCAATGTTAATAACTCTCTTCACTCATTTTTCGCTTCAGGCGCAAGAAGGCAGTCAGCTGCAATTAAATCAAGCTAAAGCAGATAGCACAACTTCTATCGATTCTACAATAAGTCAAGTGGATTCTACTTCTGCCGACTCCAGCAAAAGCGATACCAATTATATTTCCAAAGATGCTATTGAAGCAAAAGTTGATTATGTTGCTGAGGACTCTATGCGCATAGATATGTCGACTGAAAAGGTTTTTCTTTACGGTGAAGCTCAAGTAAACTATGAAAACATTCAATTGAATGCAGATTATATAGAGCTAGACATGAAAAACAATACGGTTTTGGCAAATGGTCGGCCGGACAGTAGCGGAGAAATGGTGGGTATGCCCATTTTTAAAGAAGGTGCGCAAGTTTATGAAGCCGGGAAAATGACCTATAATTTTAAAACCGAAAAGGGAAAAATTATGGAAGTTAGAACGCAAGAAGGTGAAGGCTTTATTAAAGGAAACGAGGTAAAGAAAACCGGTAAAGACATCATGTACATTCGCAATGGTTATTACACTACCTGTAACCATGAGGATCCACATTTCTCGTTGGCTACTTCTAAATTAAAAATTATTCCAAACGATAAAATTATCACCGGTCCTACAGTTTTAAAAATTGGAGATATACCAACCCCTTTAGGCTTGCCTTTTGGTTTTTTCCCAAATAAAAAAGGACGCTCTTCCGGCATTCTCATCCCAACTTATGGAGACTCTCGTCGACTGGGTTTCTTTTTAAGAGATGGAGGATTTTATTGGGGAGTAAATGACAATATGGATGTAAGCCTTACAGGTGATGTTTATACTTTGGGAAGTTGGGGTGCTAAGGCTGAAACTCGCTACGTTACTCGTTACAAGTACAGTGGTAATTTGAACTTGAGTTATGCAAATATTAGAAACGGCTATCCGGAGTTCCCTGATTTTGTAGAAAGTAATGAATTTTTTGTGCGTTGGAATCACAGTCAGGATGCTAAAGCCCGTCCCGGTAGTCGGTTTTCTGCCAATGTAAATGCCGGTACGCGGAACAACTTCGTAAATAACCTCAACTCTTTTACGCAAGATTACTTGACCAATACTTTTCAGTCTGCCATTTCTTACACCAACTCTTTTCCAGGCAGACCATTTAATATGACTATTAGTGCTCGACATAACCAAAACACAAAGAACGGTGCTTTTAATATGAGTTTGCCCGATGTTTCTTTAAATATGACACGTCAATACCCTTTTAAGTCCTTTGGAAAAATTGGCAATGAATGGTGGAGAAGCATATACAAAAACCTTGGACTTAGCTATTCCGGTAATGCGACAAATCAACTGCAAACAAATGATAGCAACTTAGCAATTAACCGAATTCCTGAGCTTAGCAAAGACTTTAGAAGTGGCATGAGACACAATATTCCGATCAGCACTTCTTTTAAAATGTTTAAATTCTTTAATTTAAATCCAACTTTCAATTACAGCGATGTTTGGGCATTTAGAACATTTAGAAGGTCGTATGATGCTGAAACAAATCGAATCGTTAGAGATACTGTAAACGGTTTTGAGCGAGGCGGCAGCTACAGCTTAAATACCGCAATGACCACTAAACTGTACGGTATGTATCAATTTAAAGGAGGGCCTGTTCGTGCAGTTCGTCATGTAATGACTCCTCAGGTTTCTTTTAATTATCAGCCGGAAATTACTACAGGACAAAGAAACTATATTGATGCAAACGGTCGTGAAGTGGAGTATTCTATTTTTGATGGTGGCGTTTATGGAAGTCCTTCTCGTAGAGCTAGCGGAAGGGTTGGCTTTAACTTACTGAACAACTTAGAAATGAAAGTTCGGAGTAAGTCTGACAGTAGTGGTTTAAAAAAGGTGACCATTTTTGAAAACCTGGGCTTTAGCACAAACTACGATTTAAACGCCGACTCTCTGAATTGGGCGCCAATAAGCATGAATGGAAGAACGAGAATTGGGCAATTTTTTACCTTGCAGTTTAACGGAACATTTGACACTTACGGCTTAGACAGTGCCGGAAGAAAAATTGATGAAAGCTGGAAAGAACAGAGCGGAAAGTTAGCTAGATTAACTAATGGTTCATTGGCTTTAAACTTTAGGTTGCAAGGAGGCAAAAAGAAAAATGGAAAGCAAGAAAATAAGGATAAAGAAAGTGAGTATGGCACTGATGCAGAGTTGGAACATATAAACGCTAATCCTGAGCAGTACATTGATTTTTCTGTGCCTTGGTCGCTGAGTGTGAGTTATAACATTCGATATAATAAGCCTTCCTATGAAGAGTTTATTACTCAAACTTTAAACTTTAATGGAGATTTAACAGTTACCGACAATTGGAAAATTGCTTTTAACTCAGGATGGGATTTTGAGCGACAAGATTTCACATATACTTCTGTAAGCATTAACCGCGATTTGCATTGTTGGCAATTGGCCATTAACTGGGTGCCTTTCGGACCGCGCCAAAGTTATATGGTTACTTTGAATGTAAAAGCTTCTGTCCTTCAAGACTTGAAACTAAACAGAAGAAGAGATTACTATGATGTAATACAATAAAAAAGGTTGCCAAAACTGACAACCTTTCTTTAAGTGTTTTATAAACTTTTACTCTTCAATAAAATAATAAATATTCGTCAACCACTTAGAAGTGTCCGGCTCTTGAGAAGGATCGGTGATGTACTCTTCTAAAACAGTATTTGACATTGGTAGATTATTTTCTTCTAAATGCTGGTGAATAGCTTCATGTGCATCACCAAGTTTTTCGTAATCCCCATAATATGCAATTTTAAGTGCGTTTCCGCTTAAAGTAACTACTGTATACTTTTCAAAATCAATTTCTTCTTCTGAATTAAAAGGTACAGCAGCCGCCAATTCAGCTTCCATATTCTCTTCATCCCAATCGTAGTATATTCCCGAAGCAGCTCCGGCAACTTCAGTGGAAGGATTATTGCTCAACAACTGAAAAATAGCTCCCAAATTTTCACTGTAAAACTTTTGCATATCAGCAAAAGCTATACGATCGCGAAAAGTAAGGTAGTTTGTTTCTTCAAAATTAACTGTCTCAATTTGATAAGAAGTTGCTTTCTCAGCAGCTTCTTGCTTGGCCTTTTCAACCAACTCTTTTAAGCTCTCAAGTCCTTTTTCATAGTCTTTTCCAATAGCCTCTTCCATATTAAAAAACAAGCCCATTATATTAAGCGGACGAGTCATTTCTGACTCAAAGCCCCAGCTAACTTCAACATTTCCCTCTTCTTCCTCCTCGATTTTAAAATAAGTATCGGCAGTACTTTCAAAAGGCTCAACAAAAGTGATTTTATGCTCAATCAGGTCTTCATCTGCTGAAATAATCTCCTGCTTACCCTTTCCTGCTTGTTCATTTCCTTCCCAATGAAAAGAAGTGCCAACTGCTCCATCTTCACCTTCAATTCTAGTTTCCATATTTGTATCTAACTTCATCCAAGGCGACCATTGATTCGACTTTTCGAAATAAAGTAAATAATCGTAAACAAGCTCTTTGGGAGCATCAATTTTTACCGAGCGTTCGGTTTTCATTTGCGTTGGTGCAACAAATGCGAGTATCGCCACAACGACAATAATAATTAATAGGATTATACCTAAAACTTTTAATACTTTCATTTTGGTTTGGTTTTAATGGTTAAGAGATGCAAATGTAAAATCTTTTTTAAAATGCGCAACATTTCAAGCTAGTGAACGTATACAATGCATTTCTAGCAAACTTACCATCGCATGTTCTCAAAGCTGAAATTTCTGTTTCTCCTATTGTTATTTGTAAAAATCAGCTTAGCTCAAAACCAAAAAATTGACTCATTAAAGCATTTGGCAATAGAAACAAAAGATGATAATTTAAAAGCATATTATTATGAACACATCGCCTTTCAACAATCAAAAGATTTTCCGCATGAAGGTTTAGAGTTTGCACAAAAAGCACTTGACTTTGCTGAAAAATCAAAATCTACCAAGCGAATAGCCGGTGCTCAAGCTGCCTTAGCCTCTAACTATAGATCACTCTCAAGTTACTCAAAAGCAATCGACTTTAATTTGAAAGCTTTAAAAAACTACCGCTCTTTGGGCGATTCAGCTAGTGTAGCCGCCATATACAACAATTTGAGTTTAGTTGAGAATAAGTTGGGCAACTCATTAAAAGCATTAGAATACAACTACTCTGCTTTAACGATTTATGATGAAATACAGCAAGACAGAAACAAAGCCATTGTTAAGGAAAACATTGCCAATATTTACTTTAACATAAAAGACTACCACCAATCAAAAAAGTATTATAAAGAAGCATTAAGCACCTATCATTCTGCAGACAATAAAGCTGATTTGGCTCGTTGCTATGGAAATATTGCTCGCTTATTTCACATTTGGGAAGAATACGATAGTTCTAAAATTTATTTAAACAAATCTATTGCATTAAATAAAGTAGAAGATAAAGAAGTAGGCTTACTGATCAATTACAGTAATTTGGGAAATGTTTTTTTGGAGACAAACAAAATAGACAGTGCGCTACATTATTACTTTTTAGCCAACAAAGCAGCCCATAGATTAAATTTAACCAACTTCATTGCAACAACCTCAGGCAACATAGGCACCGCCTATTTAACGGAATATAAAAGTCATACTAAAGCTGAACAGCTACGAAATGCAGAAAAATATCTAAAAAGGGCTGTAAGTTTATGCGATAGCATAGGGTTTGTGGCTCCAAAAATTGAGTTCTCAAAAGAGTTGGTAGAACTATATAAGTTAAAAAATGAATACCAAAAAGCATTTAATTTACTAAAAAAAACTAAGGCTGAAGAAGACTCGTTAAACAATTTAGAAAACAAAAAGGCCATTGCGCTGCTTGAGCATCAAAGAGAGCAAGAGATTAGGGAAAATGAAATTGCTTTAAAAGACAAAGAAATTGAAATCAAACAACTGAATAACCAAAAAAGGTTACTTGGACTAATATTAGTAATCAGCATACTCTCGGTGTTAATTTTAATTGGAACAGTGATATACATTTACCGTATTAAAAAACACAAATCACAAATGAGCGAGATAAAGCAGCTTCAATCACATGAATTTAGAGGTCCAATTGCGTCAATGAAAGGCATTAGTAAACTTATGCGCCAAAGAGTTCAAGAAGGGAAAAAAATAGACGATTTAATTACAGCTGTATATGATTTGAGCGAAAAAATGGATAACATTGTTAAACGAATAATCAATAAATCAAACCATAACTAGTTTCTCTTGGGTAAAATTTTAGTAATAGATGACTCTTTCTACGATCAATTGATTTTTAAGGAAATCGTAGAATCTTTATGGCCGGAAGCAACGGTTGCCACCGTCGACTCAGCGGAAGAGGCGATTGACTTTCTTTCCTTAAATGCAGAAAAAGCAGAACAGCTGCCGGATTATATTTTTCTGGATATTAAAATGCCCACTATGGATGGCTTTGGGTTTCTAAGTCACTACCCATCAATTTTGCAAAATATGCAGAAAAATCCAACTATTTTTATGTTGAGTTCTTCTCTAGATCCATCAGACATTGAAAAAGCCAATGCTTCACCACATGTACATTCCTTTTTGGAAAAACCCATTAGCGATGAGTTTATTGAGGGGTTGAAGCAAAAGTAAACTTCAATTTAGAATTGTCGCACAATTGTCGTAAAGCACCTAATATTAAAGCAAACTGATTTTATTAGCTTTGTTAAAAAAGATGTTATGTTATACAGAATCGCTTTATTGCTTTTAACGACTACCTATTACTTAAGTAGTTTTGCGCAACAATTTACTCCCGTTCAATTCATTGATCAGGGTAATCACATAAGTGGAATAACATCAATAGAAACGGCTGACATTAACAATGACAGCTTAATCGACATTATAGTTACTCAAGGTTACAATCGAGATCAGATTGCATATTACTTAAACCAAAGTCAAGGTAACTTTAGCACTATACAACTAATTGATTCAAATGCATTAGATGTAGAAGTGGCAAAAGCTGTGGATATAAATGAGAATGGATGGCTGGATCTAGTTTCAATTTGTAGATTTGATAGTAGTGTTTATTGGTATCCAAACGACACAGCAAGTTTTACACAAAAAATAAAAATTGATAGTGGTATTTTCCATTTAAATGACTTAGCTATTCACGACTTCAATGGTGACACTCATGAAGATATTGTCGTAATTGGTCAACATAGTATTGACATCCACTTTGGTGATGGAAATGGCAACTTTACTAAAAATCATATTTTAACGACTTCTACTTCTCCCAATATATTAGAGTGTATTGATTTAGAAAAAGTTGATATAAACAATGATGGAGATATGGATCTATTAGTGGCAGAAACCATTGGTGCAGTAATTTATACAAACAACGGAAGTGGTGTATTTAACCCACAAACTATTAACTCACAACCACTAACCGGTAACTTAGTGCACTCATTTGATATTGACAACGATAGTGATTTTGATGTTTTACTTCGCCACGGAAACGGCAATTGGGAGCTTTACCGAAACAATGGGAATAATAATTTTACCTCATTAGGTAGCCGAAACAATTTATCAAACATGTATTCAGTTCAATCAATGGATTTTGATAATGATAGTTTAGTCGATTTATATGGTACTTTTTTAAACGAAAGCAATCTATACATGAACGATAGTTCTCATAATTTCACAGTAAGCAGCACAGTTTACCAAAACAACAATATCAACTTCATATACGAATCAGACACTTCTGACCTTAATCGGAATGGAGAAACAGATTTTATTTTTGCTTCATTAAATGGCTATTTGGCATGGCATGAATTTAATACAACAACGACACTATCAGAAAATAAAGTAGAAAAAAAACAGACACTATTCTATCCCAATCCGGCAAGAAACTTCATACAACTAGAAGAGAGATTTGACTACATCGAAATCTATAGTATAGGTGGGGAATTGTTAAAACAGCAAGAGAATTTTATAGGTCGAGTCTCAGTTAATGATTTACCCAAAGGTGCTTATTTAGTTAAGTTTTATCAAGCTAAGCAAGTCCAGTCAAGGGTTTTATTAAAAGAATAGACTTCAATCAATTTCTTTACTTAAACTCATCCTTAGCTTATTTTTAGCTATTTTAGTTTTCTCAATCTGTATAATTATGAGTCAAAGAATCTTTTATGAATCTCAACGCTTTAACCAATGGTGGATTTACTTAATAATAATTGTCATTTTTGCTTTTATGCTCTATGATCTAGTTATTGAGTTGAGTAATGATGGAGCTAATGTCGCTTCAAACTCCTTTGGATTTTTTGTTTTAGCAGGAGTTGCATTTTTACTTAATAAGATGGTGCTCAAAACCAAAATTGACGAAAGTGGTATTCACATTCGATTCTGGCCTTTTTACATCAAAGAAAAAACTTTTGACTGGGAAAACATTGCAAGAATTGAAGTAAAAAAGTACAGTCCCCTAGCTGATTTTGGTGGCTGGGGATACCGAATTGGTTTTGGCGGAAAGGGCAAAGCACTAAACGTAAAAGGGAATATGGGAATCCAGCTGCAGCTAAAAAATGGCAACAAAATCCTTATTGGTACTCAAAAGGCAGAAGAAGTCGAGCAAATTATTGAACTTTACAGGCGAAAAACTGAGGGATAATGCACCGTTTTTACAGTGAAGAAATACAAACTAATTATGCTTTTTTAGACCATGAAGAATCAAGGCATTTAGCTAAAGTGCTGCGCTTAACAAATGGTGATAAAGTGGAATTAATCGACGGAAGTGGAAAGCTTTATCAATGTGTAATTTTAGAAGCACATAGTAAAAAGGCGCAATTAAAAATTGAATCAGCAATAGAAAGTCAGTCGCTTCCATTTAATGTAGAAATTGCTGCTGCTCCAACTAAAAATATGAGTCGATGGGAATGGTTTCTTGAGAAAGCAACCGAAATTGGCATTGATGCCATTCACCCAATCTTTTGTGAAAACTCTGAAAGAAAAACGCTTAAAGAAGAGCGCCAGTTAAGAATTTTAAAAAGCGCTATCAAGCAATCCCAAAAACTAAAATTACCTCAGCTAAGCTCTGCAGTATCCTTTAAAGATTTTGTAAAAAAGGATTTTGATGGTGAAAAATACATCGCTCACTGCCATGAACTCCCAAAGATGAAACTCGCCAAGATACATACAAGTGGAAAGAAAGCCTTAATTTTGATTGGTCCTGAAGGCGATTTTAGCGAAAAAGAAATTGAACTTGCTAGAAGCAATGGTTTTGTTCCAATTTCAATAAGTCAAAGTCGTTTAAGAACAGAAACAGCCGCCTTAGTTGCCTGCCATACAATACACTTAATCAATGCTTAAATTAGTTAGTTTACTTATATTTTTTTCAACTTTCGGTGTTTTTGCTCAACCTGCAAGCTACCAAATTGCCGTTCTAAAATACAATGGCGGAGGCGATTGGTATTCTAACCTAGAAACCTCCTTGCCTAATCTTATCGACTTTGCAAATCGGGAACTAAAAACCAATATTAAAAAAGAACAAGCAATCGTTGAAGCAGGGAGCCCGGAGATTTTCGATTACCCCTTTGTTCACATGACGGGTCATGGTAATGTTGTTTTTAATAATCAAGAAGCAGAAAACCTACGCAATTACTTACTAGCTGGTGGTTTTTTACACATTGACGATAATTACGGCATGGATCCATTTATCCGTAGAGAAATAAAAAAACTGTTTCCTAATCAAGAGTTGATTGAAGTGCCGTTTGATCATCCAATATACCATCAAAAATTTGATTTTAACAACGGATTGCCCAAAATACACGAGCACGACAAGAAACCTCCGCAGGGCTTTGGCATTTTTGTCAATAACCGGCTAGTGCTTTTTTACACTTATGAAAGTGACTTAGGCGACGGCTGGGAAAGTCAGGAAGTGCACAATGATTCAGAAAGCACAAGAAGAAGAGCTTTGGAAATGGGAGCCAACATTTTGTCGTTCGTTTTTTTAGGAGTGGATTATGCTCAATGAAGAAATTGAGAAGTTTATTCAAAAAGAGCAAAATACCTCTATTGCTGAATTGAGCCTAAAACTTAGCAAAAAAGGTCATTTGCCAAAAGAGTTTATCATTAACCAAATTAATGGTCGACAAAAAGTAAAAAAGAAATTCCCTTTTCTCTATCGGTTTAAAGACTACATTTTTCCTTCACCAAGAGCCTTTGCTCAAGCCTCTTCAGAGCAAACAGCAAAATATAAAGCCGACTTAGTTAATGGTGGGAAAATGGCCGATTTAAGTGGCGGCATGGGCATTGACAGTTATTTCTTTTCTAGAAATGTGACCCAACTTCACTACATTGAAAAAGATTCAGAGCTCTGCGAATTAAATCGCAAGAACTTTGAGCGTTTAAATGCTACAAACATTACTGTTCACAATTTATCGGCTGAGGATTTCCTCAACTCAAATGAAAAGTTCGACATCATATACATTGATCCTGACAGAAGAAATAAAAGTGAGCGCTTGTTTAAAATTGAAGATTGCTCACCCAATATTATAGAATTACTTCCTTTACTTCTCGAAAAAAGCAATCAGCTAATTATAAAGCTATCCCCTCTTTTAGATATTAAACTTGCTATTCAACAGCTTAAATCTGTTGAGTCGGTTCACATAATAAGCATTGATAACGACTGTAAAGAGTTGGTTTTCATAATAAGCTCTACTAAACCGGAATCAAGTTCAATTCATTGTGTTAATCTCACAAAGAGCCGGAAAGAGATTTTTACATTTAGTTTTACTCAAGAGGAGGAATCAAGTATTTCGTACTCTAAAGTTCAAAACTATTTATACGAACCCAACGCTTCAATACTAAAAGCAGGAGCTTTTAAAGCTACTGCAAAGGACTTCAACCTAAACAAACTAGCGCCGAATACTCATCTGTATACTTCAGAAAAGCTGGTAGAAAATTTCCCTGGTAGAACTCTTAAAGTAAATGAAGTTAGCTCTCCTAAGAAAACAAAAAACTTAAACGCCAATGTAGTAAGCAAAAATTTTCCTTTAAAAGTGGCTGAAATTCGAAAAAAATATAAGATTAAAGAAGGCAAAGAGCGCTTTTTATATGCTTGCACCCTTTATGATGAAACTAAAGTATTTATCCTCGCCGAGCGATTAAACTAATCCCAATAAATACTTCCCCAATTTTTTCCTCTGTGCTTTTCCATTAAATAAATCCCCACAACAAAACGAATTTGGTGGGAATTAAATGTGGTAGGAATTAGTGGTGACTCTTTTCCAAAGTCGGTAATGTTTGTAGTATACCTCGTGCTTACCATAAATTTATTCGCCCTAACGCCAATTCCAAACTCAAAATTTATGTAGTAAGGAGTGATTTGACTACCGGCATTTCGCATTTCTCCATTTGCTATTTGTACTCCCCTATAGGCATTATAAACAAAAGAAGGACCTCCTAGAAATCGAAATCGCTTTAGTTTTCCAAGATATTTAAAACTCAATTCTGATTGCATTAAGGTATAACTAAGCTCATTGAAATAATTTGTCCCATCTGCCGTGGTATACATCAACTCAATATTCCCGGGATTGTAGGCAAAGTTAAATTCAGCAAGCAATGAAGAGTACAGCTTAAGATAACTTCGCGGTTGATCTTTAGGTGCGCCATATTCTATAAGCGCTCCAATAGTTCCACCTGGAGCTATTCTACCTTGTCGAACTAAAATATCATCACTCAATCGGTTTTCAGACAATGAAAATCGACTACCAAAAACACTTGCTTGAACGCCAAATTCAACTAATTGCGCTTTAAGCAGATTAGCAAAAGCCACTGATAATAAAACCAATAAAACTGTCTTTTTATTCATTTTCTTGAGCTTGTGGATAGTCAAATGGAGACGTATAAATGTACTGAAATGCTGCCTGCTTTAAATATTTAGATTGTACTTTTTTGCCTAGTTGTTGATCTTGGGTATCAAAAATAGGAAGACTTTTGTTAAGCTGCTCAGCAACTCTTGTATAATATTCCTCCTTAGTGGGGTGTTCTGGTGAACAGACATTTAAAATGGGATAGTTAAACTCATTGGAAATAAATTGTTCAAACACATTAATAATATCTGCTGAATGAACTAAATTGACAGGAGCTTTAGGCTTTGAGATTCCACTTCTTCCGGTGAGATAATTAACAGGGTGACGTTCAGGTCCAACTAGTCCTCCCATTCGCCAAATGCTATAACGGTCAAAGTTATTCTGAATAAAGTCTTCAACTTTAACAATTTGTTTAGCATTCTCCGATTCCGGGTTTAACTTAGAATCTTCGTCTACTATCCGAGTTTCATTTCCGTAAACTGATGTTGAAGAAGTAAAGATGATTGTTCCTTCCACAAAAAATTGTTGTAATTGTTCAAAAAATCGAATACAATGAGCTGCATAAGTATTTCCAAAGCTAGAGGGTGGGATTGTGAAAATAATCCAATCTGACTGCGCGATTTCAGTCCAAATGTTTTTAGCCAGCTGCGGCGAACTCAAGTCTAACTGCACTGCGTTAATCCCCTTATTAATTAACCGTTGTGCCTTATCAGTCTTTGTTGTCGTTCCCAGTATTTCTATCTTATTCTTTAATAAATAGTCTGCTATTTGCTCTCCCAACCAGCCTATTCCAATGATACTTACTTTCATTTATTCTATGTCTTTTATTTAGTCAAACCTAAATTTAGAACAACTTTCTATTCAATTTGACTATTGAAATGGAAAAAATAATACGTCCATTGTCCAATAAATTCAACTAATTTTATGCGCTCAATTATAATTTCACCTATGGCTTTTGAATTTCATAAAGATAAAGAGACTTACATAAATTATCAGCGAGAAAACGCAATAAATTATGTTATTCCTTTTATTGAAGAGAAACTTCCTTTAAAGAAAAACATGCGGGTAATGGAAATCGGTTGTGCCGAAGGCGGAGTTATTCAAGCATTTATTCAAAGAGGGTGTTATGGAACAGGTGTTGAGTTGATGAGCAGTAGATATGAAATGGCAAAAAAGCTTTTAGCTAAAGACATTGAAGAAGGCAGGGCTCAAGTGATTAATAAGAATATTTACGATGTTGATATTGATAAAGAGTTTCCCGAACGCTTTGATTTAATTGTTTTAAAAGATGTCATCGAACATATACATGACCAAGATAAAGTGCTGGCAAAACTTCGTGATTTTTTAACTCCCAATGGTCATATCTTTTTTGGGTTTCCTCCTTGGCAAATGCCTTTTGGCGGTCATCAACAAATTGCAAAAAGCAAACTTTTATCTCGTCTTCCCTACTATCATTTATTGCCAACTCCATTATACAAAGGGTTTTTAAAAGCATTTGGAGAAAGCGATAAAACCATCGATAACCTAGTTGAAATCAAAGAAACAGGAATCAGTATTGAGCGCTTTGAACGACTGATTAAAAAACATCATTACTCCGTTCAAAAGAGAACTTTTTATTTAATCAACCCCATTTACAAATACAAGTTTGGCTTAAATGCAAAAATTCAATATAAAGTATTATCCGGGATTCCAATATTGAGGAACTTCACCACTACTTGTATGTATTATTTAGTGAGGAAGGAAGAGGTTTAATGCCATTAAACACTCACTTTTAGCAACTTAATTCTTTAAAATAAAATTGCAATACCGCAATCAAAACTTTCTTTAGAAGTTTAAAAACCGGAACTTTAATTCTTCGAATTCAACAATTCACTAATTATCCATTCTTTAATCATACCTTTGCACTTTATTATATCTCTCCTACATTATTTCACAAACATTTATGACATTTAAAGAATTGGATCTAATCGATCCCATCCTTCGCGCATTAGAAGCAGAAGGATACACACAACCTACGCCTATTCAAGAACAATCTATCCCTATTCTATTAAAGAAAAGAGATCTTTTAGGTTGTGCGCAAACAGGTACAGGAAAAACAGCCGCATTTAGCATACCTATCATACAGCATTTACATGCAGAAGTAGATCCTAAACAAAAAAGACAAATCAGATCGCTTATTGTAACCCCAACAAGAGAACTAGCACTTCAAATTGATGAAAGCATTAAAACTTATGCCAAGTTCACTCAATTAAAGAGCACTGTTATTTTTGGAGGAGTTAAACAGCTTTCACAAACAAAAGCTCTTCAACAAGGTGTTGACATTTTGGTGGCAACTCCAGGACGTTTACTCGATTTAATTGCTCAAGGTTTTATTAGTTTAAAACACATTAAGTATTTTGTATTAGATGAAGCCGACCAAATGCTGGACATGGGTTTTATTCACGACATAAAAAAAATACTGGCAAAATTACCGGAAAGAAGACAATCACTTTTCTTTTCAGCTACTATGGCGCCTGCTATCATTGAGCTCTCTAATCAAATTCTAGGGAATCCTGAAAAAGTTACTATTCAGCCAAAACAGACTACTGCAGAAAAAGTAGATCAGTCGGTTTATATGGTTAGCAAGGACGATAAGGTGAAACTTCTAGTTCACTTAATCAATGAGAAAGAAGCAGCATCAACACTTGTTTTTTCGCGTACTAAGCACGGGGCTAATAAAATTGTAAAAAAGCTTGCTCAAGCGGGAATTGAGGCTGAAGCAATTCATGGCAATAAGTCTCAGAACATTCGAGTAAAAGCCCTTAATGGTTTTAAAGAAGGCAGAATTAAAGTACTTGTAGCTACCGATATTGCTGCACGAGGAATCGATGTTGAAGAACTTTCATTGGTGATTAACTACGATTTACCTAATGTTCCGGAGACCTATGTTCACCGAATTGGAAGAACAGGAAGGGCTAAAGCTAGCGGTGAAGCTATTTCTTTTTGCGATGCAGAAGAACGTGCTTATTTGAGAGACATTCAGAAACTCATCAAACAAGATATCCCATTAGTAGAAGATCAACCATTTCACGACACAAGCAAAGAAGAAAAGCCGGCAAAAAAGGAAAATAACAATCGAAATTCACGACCGAAAAATTCGAGAAACAGAAACAAGAAACAAAAGCCATTAAGCACTTATGGCAGTAAGTAATTTTGAAGCTCGGTTAAAATAACTGAGCTTTTTTTTACTCCACCTCATGCTCCTTTGAAGTACGATACACCGTTCCACGCATAAAGTAAAATGCTTCTTTTTCATTGTTACAATAAATGGTAACATCAATGTCTGCTTTTTTATTGCTAATTGAAAACACCTTGGCTTCAGCTCGTAAAATATCACCCTCTTTGGCTGCTTTGGAATAAACCATATTCCCGTTGATTAATGGCGAAATTCTACCGTAAGAATTGGAAGCAAATGCTAGTGCTGAATCTGCTAAGGTAAAAGCGATTCCACCGTGAACAGTGCCAAAACCGTTAAGCATTTCTTTGCGAACTGTCATTTCTAAATGACATTCGCCTTCTTCAATTTTAAGCAATTTAAAACCGAGCCATTGCGAACAATAGTCGGTTTTCATCATACTTTCGTATATTTTTTGAGCTTTTGACTTCATTTGATTTGAATTTCAAAATTTATAAATATCAAAATGCCTAAAATTAGCTTATTGCTGATCATCTTTAGAATTTTTTGAAATAGATGTTAATATTGCTAATAGCTCTTTTGCTTCCTTCAACAACTCATTTAGTTTATCATCAGATATCCAATTCAACTCATCAATAATCTCTAACCAATAGACCGTTTCACTTGCTTCAGCTTCACAAATTCTAATCTTACTCCTAAAGTCTGCTTTACTTCTCGATCGATTCGCTTCTCGACAATTTGCTCCAATGCTTGTTGCCGACTTAAAAACCTGATTCTTAATTATTCTGCCTTCATCTCCTTCTTTTAATCTTCGAAGGGTAAGTATTATCTTAACCCCAAAATCTTTAGTTCTTTTCTCAAAATTTGCGGCAAAAACTTTTTTCTCTTCTTTAGAATACTTCAAAACTATTTATTTACAAAACGTTCTAAATTAACAAATTAATCCAATTCTCCTTCCAGAATAATACACAAAGTCAATTTAAACATTCAAAACAATTCCCAATTCTAGGCATTTCTATAGTTCAGCCATTACCTCATGCTAGCCATTTCCACATTTTAGTCAATCCACTCTTTAGGCATTTCATATTTCCCCATTCTAAGTATTACAAACTAAACACTTCTCCATTTCTCGCCATCTTTCTCAAAAGAGGACTACAACGGTAACGCTCTTCATGATACTCATTAAACAAACTATCAAGCTCAGTTACACACTTTTCAATTCCAATCTCATTTGCCCAAGCAAGCAACCCTTTTGGATAATTTACACCATTCGTCATGGCTAAATCAATATCTTTTGCAGAAGCAATATTCATGTGTAAAGTGTCTGCTGCTTCATTAATTAACATCACTAAAACACGATTAAAAACCATTTTGGCCAATGCTTCATCTTGCTTTGGTTTCGGATTACTAGCTCCTTCCGCATAGTTGTAATATCCTCTGCCCGACTTTCTGCCTAAATATCCGGCTTCCGATAAACGTTTCTGAGTAAATGCAGGCTTATACCGTGCATCGTAATAAAAGGCCTTAAAAACAGTTTCTGTTACCGTATAGTTAACATCATTTCCGATAAAGTCCATTAACTCAAAAGGTCCCATTCTAAAGCCTCCTATTTCTTTCATTGTCCAATCAATGGTGGCAACATCTGCTATTCCTTCTTCTAAAATTCTTAGCGCCTCCCCGTAAAAAGGACGTGCTACTTTGTTAACGATAAATCCGGGTGTATCTTTTGCTTGAACAACAACTTTCCCCCAACTTTCTATGGTCTCCTTAGTTTTGTTTAAAACGGACTCTTCTGTTTGTATCGCCGGAACCACTTCTACCAACTTCATTAATGGAGCAGGATTGAAAAAATGAATACCAATAAAGCGCTCCGGCTTTTTTAAGCTAGCAGCTAAAGAAGCAATCGACAATGAAGAGGTATTTGATGCGATAATGCAATTTTCAGACACAATTCCTTCTAATTCAGTAAATACATTACGCTTCACTTCCGGGTTTTCAACAATGGCTTCAATCACCAAATCACAGCTCTCAAAAGACTGCAGTTGATCGCTATAAGAAATATTATTTTGTATTTCTTCCGCTCGATTAGTGCCAAACTTCCCCTTCTCTACTAGTCTGTTCATTACTTTCTCTAAAGCAGTCTTGCTCTTATTTAAAGCCTCCTGCTTTACATCATAAACAATTACTTTACAGTTTGCAGTAGATGCTACTTGAGCAATTCCACTTCCCATTGTTCCACTTCCGATAACTCCTACTTTCATTTAATTTTTTTTATATTGCTAAAATACGCTCAATCTCACTGTCGACAAAGAAATCATTTAAAAAGTTATCCTTTACAATTAAATTTTAAACTAAAAAATTAGTTTATTAACTAAACTTTTAGTTACATTTGTAGTATTAGATTTTAAAATCAAAATAATGAAAGAGCTAACTAAAGCAGAAGAAGAAGTAATGCAAAAGCTTTGGCAATTGAAAAAGGCTTTTGTCAAGGAAATTTTAGAAGAGTTTAGTGAACCCAAGCCAGCATATAACACAATTTCAACCATAGTAAGAATATTAGAGAAAAAAGGGTTTGTCGATTTTACAGCGTATGGAAAGAGCCATCAATACTATCCTATAGTCTCCAAAGAAGAATACAAAACCAAAATATCAAAAAATCTCATCGCCAACTATTTTGAAGGCTCAATTGAGAAAATGGTTTCCTTTTTTGCCCAAAAAGAAGAGATTGATGTAAAGGAATTGGACGAAATTTTAAAATCACTTAAAAAATAAAGTATGGAAAGCTTCATCAATTATAGTATTCTACTAAATTTATACCTTATCTTACTCTTGGCTTGTTATCAATGGGGTATCCGCCAAACAACAAATTTTCAATTAAGTCGGCTGTTTTTGTTAATTGGAGTTGGAATCTCAATATTCCTCCCTTTTATAAAGTTAACCCTTAACAGTGAGACACTAGCTCAAATACCTAGTATTCAACTGCAGGGAAGTCTTATCCTGCCAGGGGCTGAATCTTCAAACTCTAGTGGAACTTCGATTGCTTCATGGTTAATAATGATGTATTTCATCGGGCTTTGTATTGCAGCAAGCCGTTCAATCTATGGAATGTATCAAGTTTTCAAACTTAAAAGAAACTGTAAGAAAGTTGCAGAGTATTATGAAATTCACGATAGCAATGCTGCGTTCAGCTTTATGCGAAGCATCTTTATTGGAAAGAACTTGACAGAAAAGCAAAAAGAAGTTGTACTCAAGCATGAAAAAATACATTTGAGTAAATTCCACTACATCGACCTTATTCTTGTGCAACTCTTGGAAGTTTTCCTATTCTATAACCCATTCATTTATCGCTTAAATTCTCTTTTCAGAGAGGTTCATGAATATGAAGCTGATTATTATAGTGCTGAGAAGCAAGAAAGTTATATCGCTCATTTATTGAGCAAGCATTTCGAAATCAAAGAATTTTCAATCGTTCATCAATTTAATTCAAACCATTTAAAATCTAGAATTATGAGAATCAAAAACCGAGAAAAACGCCCTGCAAATCCTGCAGCTATCATCATGACCATCCTTTTGTTTGGAGGAGTCTTTTTGTTAAATCAAAACATTAAAGCTCAGAATGAAAGTGATAATGCAACATACAAAAATGTTTCTAATGCCAAAGAGAGTAATGATGGAGTTGATCAAGAAGCTGAATATCCCGGAGGGCTTGATGCTTTCATGAAATACATTAGTAAAAACACCAAATATCCAAAATCTGAGAAAGAAAATGGAATAAGTGGAACCGTTTACCTCGAGTTTACCATTTCCTCAAGTGGAGATATAGAGAATATTAATGTATTAAGAGGAATAAAAGACGGAGAAGCACTTGACCAAGAAGCTGTAAGAATTTTAAAGTCTGTTCCTAAAAAATGGCAACCTGCTATGAAAGACGGCAAAGCAGTAGCAGTAAAAATGACGATGCCACTCAGGTTTGAACTTCCTAAAAAAGAAGAAGGATAATTAATCAGAAAGGCGGGCAGTGCTCGCTTTTTTTTGTTGCTACCGAATATCCAAGGTCAACTTAAACCTCAATACCCTGCCATTTCCGGCATCTGCAACGTATAATATTCTACTTTTATAAGCAACAGCCATCGGTTGATTAAAATTAGTTGGTCCAACTCCGGTGCCGCCAAAGGAAGTTTTTATAAACTTGGTTTCCCCTGATGCCGGTGGTGGCTGAACACCTTCCAAGCCATTGGAGGTAAATTGATAAAGCGAATCTTTTGCTCGGTCAACTATAAAAATATAACCGCTACCATCACCGGCATATTCAACACCAACAGGCTCAGAAAACTTATAAGGCTCATTAATAAAGCTACTTGCCTGTGAAGTATCATTGCTCCAGTCTGTTTTTGGAGTGTATGCGGTTCCGTCTACCGATTCCTGGCGAACAATGTACTGTACCTTAATTACACCGTTCGGACCTAAGGAAGAATAGATAAAGTCTCCTCTTTCATCCACACTCAATTGCGGTGGCTTAGCCAAAGTAGATAAACCAAAAGGTTGTTTAAAGTAATCTCTAAAATTTCCTCCCCCCTGATCATTAACAATAATTGGTGTAATAAAATTATCGTCTTTGTCAAAAAGTAAAACAGCATCATCAGGCCCTCCCGGCTGATTCGGATTATTTCTAGGTCCACTTCTGGTGACATAAAAACTATTGTCGCTTAAAATTGAAATCCGATTAAACTCCACTTGTTCATCGGAATTTAATGCTGATGTTTTAAAGTAATATGGATGCACAATCTCATTGGTCACTTTTGCATAAGCTAAGCCGTAACCTTGAGGCTGACTTAAATCTAAACGATAAATGCATGATCGTTCAGCCACTAAGTTATTAGAAGTATCTGTTTTAGTACCAATCACTAACAAGTCTAAGCTTCTATCTTGCGCCACTGCTTTTGCCCCTTGAACGGTGATTCTGTTCAATTCTCTACCCGATTCATCTAGTGCAATTACCTGTTCAGTAGCCTGATCTACCACATAAATCAATTCATCAAAGCCGGCAATGATGTCTGAAGGATAAGAAAACTGAGTTAAAATAGGCTGCACAGGCACATAAGCAACCTCTCTGTAGGTTTGCTCCGGCACTTCAATAAAGCTCAAATCGGTTTCCTCGCCTAAATAGCCTTCGCAAGCAAAAAGCGATAGTGTAATACTTATCCCAAAAATATATTTTAATTTATTCAGCATATTACTCACGACCCATTTTGTTTAATGTAAAAGAAAGTCCAACTGTATGAATTGTTCCAAAATATTCTGTAGGGTTGGCGGCATAGTTCAACTGAAGCGGGTGACCTCCTACTCTGTGTCTTAAACCAAAACCAAAGGTAGGAAAGGGTTGTCCGTCGACATTAACTTTATAACCGGCTCTTAAAAAGAGTAGTTTTAAATATTCATACTCCAAGCCCAAGCGATAGTTTTCTGCATTGTCAGAAGGGTGATTAAGCTGCAAACTAACCAATAGTGATTGGTTTTCCTTTTTCCATGGAATCATGGATGCACCTAAACTAAAGACCGTTGGCACTGAATATTCCTCGGGTGAAACATTGGGGTTACGGTTAAAATCTGCTTTTATTCCTTCTCCATTAAGCGCAGAATTTCCTCCAAAGTTTTGAACCATTACGGCAAATTTCAAATCTTTAAAGTCAGTATAATATAAGAAACTCACATCTGCTGCTACCGTCCCATTATTATAGTCATCAATTTGTTCGTGAATGTATTTTAAGCTAATTCCGGCAGAGAACATTTCAGAGAGCTTTTGAGCGTAAGTTCCGGATAGTGCAAAATTGGTCACGTAAAATTTCTCTCCGGTTCCTTCCGGCTGAAACTCTGTTCGCACATCCATGGCGCCGGAGTTTAGCATATTTAATGAAAAACCGAAAGTTGAGAATCCACTTTTTGAAGGAAAAAGCGTTGATAAATAGGATTGCTGAATTCCGGCTCCTTGGTTAAAAGATGAAATGCTTGCATTAAAGCCCTCTAGGTCGGTAGTTGCCGCAGGATTAGTAAAAGCAGAAAATCCATCACCACTAATGGCCACCGAAGCACCCGACATTGCTGCAGAGCGAGGATTAACATCATTTTTTAAAAAAGTCAATGTGCTTATCCCCGAACGTTGTGCTCCAAAGTTGGGTATTAATTGAGCTTTCCCAACAAAGCTGATAGAGCTAAAAAAGACAATGAAAAATATGCAAATTAAGTATTTCATCTTAAAACTTAAAAGTTACTCCGTATAAAATTTGTCTTGGTTGCAAGTACCTCGAAGGATCGTTTGGTGGCACACCACCTTCTTGCGGTCCTAAGTAGCGAGGATCTCTCCACTCATTGGGAACATCATCGCCAGCTTCATAAGCTCGTCCTGTGATGGGATTGATAATAATTCCATTTTTCCAATTGAGCAAATTTCTCACCTCAACACTTACTGTCAAGCCTTTGCTTTTATCTTCACTAAACCAAATATTTTTACTCAATTTTAAATCAGATCTAACCCAAGGATCAGAAACTTCTTGAAGGTATTGATCATCTAAGCGAACAAAAAGTGGTCGACCTAAATCATTAGTACCATCTTGTTCATAAGGCGTATATCTAAATCCGGAAACGTAGTTCACTGAAACAAATAGCCTAAATCCCGGAAGTGAGCGACCCAAGATTTTAAAGGTGCTATCGGTGTTCATAACAAAGCCCAATGTAACATCCCAAGGACGGTCAAATGCGAGGTATTGTTCAGAAGTTAATTCTACTGCACCATTTTGCTCAATTTGCAAGCCCGACTCTCTAGCGGAGTTCGACTTTCCTCTAGCCACTTGATATGTTGCATTTACAAAACCTCTATAGTATTTGGCAAAGCGAATAGAAAATCCTCCTTCCATACCAAATATTCTAGCATAGTCTTGATTGATAAACATTCGCTTACTCACCGGTCTTCCGGTTTGATCTTCAACAATTACTCTTCGTTGAACAATGTAATCAAAGCGGTTATTATTGAATGCCGCTAATGTTAAACCGATATCTTTGGTTATTTGAGTCTTATAGCCTACTTCATAAGAAATGTTCACCTCAGGATTAATATCCGGATTACCCAAATTAGATAAAAAAGAACGATCTTGATAAGTAGGGTCTAAGCCGGCATATACAAATCGCGGATGCGGCAAACGCATAGAGTGACCGTAATTGAAGTAAAGTACATTGTTTTCAGTAACGGGGAATGAAACATTAATTTTTGGCAATAAACGAGCTTTAATTCTTCGACCAAAAAAGTCTGCCGTATTATTCATATAGTCTTCTCGCACTTGGTCGATAACCGGCGATTGAGGATTTGCCACTGCGTCGTCGGCAAACTTACCGGGCGCCCAATAATTAAACCGCAAACCTAGCGTTGCAATAATTCCACGATAGCGAATTTCATCACTAAACCAAAGCCCTCCATTAAATGGATTTACTTTCCAAATATCGTTTGAAGAACCTATTGTTGTTGAGGGAGATGTTACTGAATCGTTGATTTGAATAGGAGCTCCAATCCACGGGCTTGTTACATCTACCCACTGAAGTTCATTGCTCTTGTGCTCAAAACCAAAACTCAGAATATTGTTTTGAGAATCAGAGTATCGAGTAAACTTTGCTTTTAAAGTATACTCTCTTGCATAGTGATCGTGCCAAACCGGAGAAATACCACCGTTATTTACTAAACCGGGACCGGGTAATACAAATCGCACCTCATCTTGAGGATTAAAAATATCAATCGGATCAGTTACAATTGATTGCTCGTTATAAATCTGGTCAATCGTTTCATCTCTAAAGGGTCTACCATTTGCATCTGCTCTCAAATTAGTAAATAATCTACCGGCAGAAACATTAAACCACCAATTGTCGTTCAGTACTTTTTTAAAGTTTAGTGCCGTTAAATTTGAATGGTGAGTATAAGTGGTCGCATTGTCTAAATTTAAGCTTCGCTCATACTGAAAACCCGGCTGAAGTATGGCATCAAAGCCAACAATTTGTAGGGTTCTTGTATTTTGATTAATACTTAAACTGTGTTGGTTAGTAAGTGTAAGTTTTCCCCCTTTCGGCAACTGATAGGAGAGCTTAATGGTGTTCGTAAAGTTGTTGTCTTGTCGCGGTGCCCAAAATTCAGGATTGTTAGAAAAGAGAGAACTTCTTAGTTGATCTGCTTCAGCACCAAAATAGGTGTCAGTAAGCCGGGCTGTACCATTAATAAAGAAAGTAAGTTTTTTGTTTGTACCCGGAACCGGTCCTCCAGCAGAAAGTTCAACAATGTCTGTATTCCAGGCTGTACCTTCCCATTTATTAAAACCTAAATTATCTCTTTGCCAACTCCCGGTAAAGGCTAGTTTATCGCCCCCTTCGCGAATTGTTGTGTTTATTAAACCTGAAGAACCGTCACCATATTCAGCACCAACTCCTCCGGTAACAATGTTAAGCTCTCCAACGGAACTTGAACTAACATTTACACCAAAGCCGGTTCCGGCTAGTGGATCTTGTGCAGAGATTCCATCCACTAAATATTGTGTTTCATACACTCGCGCACCTCTAATTTGAAGTCCATCCGGTGTTTTGTTAATACCTGCTTGCATAGAGGCAATCTCTTGAACATCTCTTACGTTCATCTCGGCAATTTCCTTGCGCGATAAACTGACTTCCGATTTTGCCGACTCCAAGTTAACCATGCTTTTTTCACCGACAATTTCAACAGTTTCCAAGGCTTGTGAAGATGGCTTTAAAACAGCATCTAAAATTTTAGTCTCTCCTGCTTTAATGGTAATTCCATTAAAAATTTTCTCAGTAAATCCGATATATGTTATTTTAATGGAATAATCTCCAGGCTTTACATTTTCAATTTCATATTCTCCTACAAAATCAGCACTAACTCCTTTGTAAGTACCCACAATAATTACCGTAGCTCCAATTAATGGTTCACCGGTTGATTCATCAGTAATTTTCCCTTTTATTGTGCCGGTTTCTTGCGCAAATACAGACAGAGCTAAGAAAAATGAAAGTCCTATGGTGAGTAATTTTTGCATCAATTAAATTCTACGTTAAAAATTTGGTCGAATAAATCTTCTAGTTTGCTTTGATCTTTATTCATTTGCCAAAGCTGTATGTTAAAAAACACTTGATTAAGTCGCCCATTGAGTCTTCTACCAGAAGCAATAATTTTTGTGTCGTTCCAAGGGTCAGAAAAGTTTCTATTAATATTAGCTTCATACAGTACTTCAGAGTCAACTGAGTCAATATTATAAACACCAATATTTGTCAACAAAAATGAATTAGACTGTAAATCAGGAAAATTACTTAATGGTGAAACTAATGAGGAATCTTGTCTCAATACTGCGCTTAAAGTAGATGTAGATGATTTGGATTGCACAGGCAACACCCCCACAAATGCATCTATATTAGAAGTGTACAAAAAAGTTGTTGAAATAAAGTACTTGCCACCGGCATTTGCAAAGCTCTGTAAAGAAGGAGCAGCAGACTCCAGTAACATAGCACTTAAATTAGTATATGGGTTTCGATAAGTAGATTCATTAGAGAAGAAAAATAATTTATCGTAATACGAAAGTTGAAGTTTAAAAGTAATGTTCCAAATTTTTGGTCGATATAAGCCATTATAAGCTAAAAAGTCAATAATGTCATAATCAACATTAATTTGATTAAAAATATTTTGGTAAAAAATAGATGGATTTACTGATGAGGCTTCAACTCCTCCTGCGATTAAAACATCATTCCTTTTTCCTTTTAAGAAAAATGTATTTGAGGTGTCTACAGCACTTTCAGTACCTGCTTGGTCGATTACTTTAATAAATAATTTATTCGTATCATTTAAAACCAAACCATCTAATATTACAGAAGATGGGGATTCTTCTGTATCATAATAAACTTGAGCTTGAGTTGTATCATTAGCCAAAGGATCAATCGGTGCTATTGAAATTATATTTTTTGTCCGATTAATATTCTGCCAATCTCTGCCATTTAGGCTAATTAAAACTTCTGTAATTGTTTCTTGACCATCTAAATCTGTAGCTTTCCACTCTGTAGTAGCTACTAATATGGTAGTATCCGGAATGCTTAAGTCTTCATCAAAATTCACAACCGGAGGAGTATTTTTTATAGGTATTTTTAAATAATCGGGTGAAGGGTCACGTAAGCCTTCATTGTCTATTGCTCTAACGTAAAGTTCAATATCAGCTGTATCAGTATTTGTTGAAAAGCTAAATTGAAAAGTAGAATCTTGTGTTTGGGTGTAATTCCAGTTTTGTCCATCTTCCGAAAGTTCATAAGCAGTTACGTAACCGTCTGGGTCTTTTCCATACCAACTTAAACGAACGATGCTGTTCAATCGATCATCGCCACTTAAGTTGATTTCCTCAATGGAAAAAGTAGTATTCGGTGCTTGATTGCCTTTGAGCTCTTCCTCTTCTCGGCAACTAAATAAAAAAAATCCTATCAGGATAGGAATGAAATAAAAAACGAACTTTTTCAAAAGCTTAAAATAAATAAGCAGCCGAGAAACAAAACGCTTCTCGGCTGCGAATTAAAATTATTTCAACATTAATTTTGCAGAGTGAATAATTTCTCCTTGATTCATCACTTTTACAATGTACATTCCACCTTTTAAACCACTAAGGTTAATTGAAGATAAATGTGTAGCTGTGCGATGTTCAACAACAACTCTTCCTCTTAAGTCGATTACTTCAACTTCCAATTGATTGAACTCATAGTTCTCATCCAATTGAATCATTACTCTGTCTTGAGCAGGATTTGGATAAAGTTTCGTATTCACATTAGAAGTTTTAATATCTTCAATTGAAACTACAATGTTTCCAAAGTCTGCATTGTTTCTTGGAGCTAACTTATAATTACTATATGCATAGTAGAGTATTCCCTCAATGTAGTCCATTACATAGTTAGAGTCTACTTGAATTGGAGTTACGTTTAAGTTACTACCATAAGCTGCTGTATCATTAATATAAGATACATTTAAAGAGCCATGAGCTTGTCCAACCTGGTTTCTACCGGCTAAAATTCTAGCAGAAACAGCAGCTCCATAACCTGAACCTACAGTGTACTCCCCAAAGTCAAGAGTTGTATCCACAACCCAAACTTTTCCACCTGTACTAGGATTCTCATAACGTAACAGCATACTTTCATACTTTTCCAGTTCACTGCTGTATGGGAAAAGGCTGGCATTTGATGGATCTAAAGTAACGGGTGTAATTATTCCTGTATTTGAAGTAGATACTACATTTGATGCAGCAATTTGTGTAAAGTTGAAGTTTTCTTCCACTACTCCGGTAACAGTTACTTCATCACCTCTATTTAACGTGAAGACAGAGGTAGGTCCTCCATTAATAAATATTCCTGCGTATTCTGTTGCATTTGGATCTTGGATATATAAAAGTCCCATATCGCCCGACTGGAAAGAAGAGGTTACAATTCCGGTAACCGTAACTGTATCTCCTTCATAAGCTGAGGCATCTCCGCTACCAAAACTTGGAACCAGTTGCAAATCCATAATCGTTAATCCATTAGGTCTTACTGTGTAGTACTCAACCGGTGTATTTGTGGCTAAACTACTGTCGTCTGTAGCAGAAATGTAATACCGAACTACAGAGTCCAAAGGAAAAGCAGGAATGGTAGCTGAATAAACAGAGCCACTGTTGGTCATTGAAACCGACTGAAACAAATTAGTGGCAGCGTTTTGGTCAGCAGAGTAAAATAATGTAGCTGAACTAACCGTTCCGTCTACGTCAATAATGTCAGCACTTACGGTAACTGACTGAGTCGCATTTGGAACTAATGGGTTTCTTTCAATATTTGTCACCTGTGGTGGAGGCGCTGCTTTGTCGAAGTCAGATGTATAAACCGGATTAATTTCATATCCGCCTGCAAAAGATCCACCTCCGGCACAGCCATTCTCATCTTGGAATATCACACCGCGAATATGATTATAAATTGTTCCGATAGCTGGGGCAACCATTTTCCCTGCTGTGTCAGGCGATGCAGGGTTTGAAGTTTGTCTTCCCACTGCAATCATTGGTAAAAAGCGATCAGCAATTAAAACTTGATTACCATTTGAGTCTGCAACTGTAAACTCAATTCTATTGCTAAAACTGTTATTTGCAATAACAGTCATATTCCTTAATTCGACATAAGCACCTTCCCACTGTTCACCGGTAGGTAAAATATTGTTCCTATTCTGATCTTGAATATCACCTGCAGAAATAACAACAGGAGTTGGCAGTTGCGGAGCACCGCCTTCAATGGATACTGAGTTATTATTAAGAGGTTGTAATTGAACTAATCCGGCATAATTTGTAACAACACCTGTCACTTCAACTTCCATTCCTGCTCTTAAAGTAGGTACTATAGAAACTGCTTGCAGTTGATTTCCATTATCAAAGGCTGCCATTACTACCATTTGATTAAATGGACCTTGTGCACCTCCATTAGAAGTATCCACCATACTGAAAAATGGACGATACCCACCTTGAACTGAACTTGAAGCAACTTCTGTTAAATTACCATCTGTTAAAACAATACCTCTAGTAGTTACTGTGTCTCCTAAATATATATTAGTGTCTACACAATTTGCTAAGCTAGTTGAGTCAACAAACATTAAAGTATTTATATCCACATAAGGATATGTTTGCGCTGACATAAAGCCGGCGGCAAAAATTCCGATTAAAGAGAGTAATAGTTTTCTCATAATTTAAAATTTAAAAGGGTTAAAGGGTTTATTTTAATTATTCAAAGTTTAGTTTTATACATTAAGTGTGTCTTAATTCATTATTTCATAATCGTGAACTTTCCTTTTCTACTTTCTCCGCTATCTAAATCCTCTACTACAAAAACATATACTCCTCTACTAATGATTTGCGTGTACTTTGACAGCAAATCCCAAGCGTGTTCACCTCCTGAAAAAGACCTTTGACCTTCACCGGCAAAAGTGTCGAACCACCGAATATCATCTCCTTGATATTTCTCATCGTGTTTAATTTCATCAATTAAATCTCCGGCAGGAGAGAAAATTCGAATAACACAACGTTTTGGCAAGTTGGCGAAAATGAGCTTTCTACTTTGTTCTTGAAAGTTACTTCTACCTTCCCATGATGTTCCAAAATAATAAGGGTTCGGATAGACAAAAGGTTGATTTTTTTCAATGTTTTCATTAATCGGTGTTCCCGGGAATACTCTGAAGTTATTTCCCAAAAGTGAAGATTCTAAAGGCTCTAAATTTTGCTCCTCATCTCCACGGTCAAAAGCTGACACTGCCACTGCATACTGCCAACCATTCAATAATTGATCAATTTGATAATGATACCAATACACATTAGTGTCGCCCTCAAATGTTTTGGGCTCATCTAATCGAATGGCGTCTAATCCGATCTCATTTGCGTAGCCATTATCTTTAATATCAAACTCATCTATGGCAACCAAATCATTCGTTAAGTTTCTATTTCCACTTACATCAAAACCCAATTTGGTCAAATAAATTCGGTAGCCTTCAAAGTCCATGGTTTGAGATATTGGATCCACTGAAAACTCTGCATTATCCGACCAATAAATATCAATTTTATTGTTTTCTGCAACTACGTTAGTTCTTGGAATATCTGGTGGTGAAGGTAAAATGAAACGCGTAACTTCTCCATTACCATCTCGGTCTTCACCGGCATCTAACCGACCATTAAAGTTGACATCTTCTCCATTGTATGCCGTTTGAGCTCTTTGAGCATTTGCTACTAATTGTGCTTTTTGAGCAGGTGTATTTGCCGTATTATCATTCCCATCGTCAACTTTAGGAGCCAACACAAAAGCATAAGCTATTTTAATGGTATCTCCGGCAGAAAAATTCCTAAATGGCCCAACCGAAACTAAATCTGAACGATTACCTGCTCGATTTAGCTGCTCCTGAAATGTACCATTACCACAAGCACCATTATCAACTGTCCAACATTCTTCATCTTCAATACCTCTACTCAAGCGCTGAAATTGTTGATTAGTTCCTGCCGGTTGTTGAAATACACCCGTTCCCGGATTATTAAACTGCCAAGCATTGTAGTTGGCTTCAAACATAGAATCTACATTCGGATGATGAAAACCAAACTTATCTTCTGCACCTAAAAATTTCTGAGAAATGTATGAATTTGTAAAGCCAACATCACCACTGTGGTCGTAGCAATAAGCCATTTGTAGAGAGTCGATGTACCCATTTCCACCTTTGTTATAAAAAGCTGCTCCACCTGAACCTGGAGGAGTAACATTAATATTTCTAACAACAGTATTCGACCACAAGGCAAAATAAACCGAGTCTAAAACATTAGGATCACCTTGGTTTCCAAGATTGATAATTTCCATGTCAACAAAAACGACAAAATCGCTAAAAGCAAAATTGAAATTATAGGTTTTTAAGTTTACTTCAACATAAAGAGGCTGTTGATGATTAACGATGGGCGTGTTTGTTCCCGGAATAATTAAGTTTTTATCGGTAAAAGTGGCAACGTAATCTTGATGAGAAACTGCTTCAGGGGTAAAGAAAGGACTGTCTCTAAAAGAGGACCGCTCTACTAATCTGGAACCAACAGGAGCCGTAAACTCAAAACCAGAACCTCCGGTTTGATAACCTTGAGAAGCATCAACAGCAGCAGTGGAAACTAAAAAAGTTCCGTTTCTTTCAGCTCCAATCCAAATCCCGGATTCAAAAAGGTGCTCTACACCCGAACCAGCGGGATATTCACAAGATTCACGTGATGTTCCATCGCGATAACCGCGAAAAGCATTTCCAAAAGTTCCTAAATTAGTAACTGCCAAACGAACATTGGAAGCGGTAGTAACTTTCTCTTCAAATGAGCCCTGAGCCATAAGGCTAGTGGTCATTGTGAAGGCTAAAATATGTATCAAAAGCTTCATTAAGCGACGTATATTCAGATAATTTTTTATGCTATCTTCTAAGCCCGCCGTTTATCAATCCCGATGAATCGAGATAGGTGCCTTGACTGTTGTTCAAATGCGCTGCAAATTTCTCAATCGCAGCTCTTTTAAACGCTTCTTTTAATGTTAATTCTTTATTAACTTTTCAACCCATTGTTTTCCATCTGCATGGCGAATATATAAAAAATATACGCCCAATGGAAAACTCTCCATTTGAATTCTTACTTCTTGACTATTCAACTGATTTAACGCTAACATTTGTTGCCCGCTAGCGTTATACAACTGAATATCACTAATCTTAAAATAATCCTCTGCAAAATTAATTTTTAAAACCTCATTAACCGGATTATTATACCAATAATCAGTTTTCCTCTCATTTTTAGTTAATGAAGTAACAACAGGAATTTCTACCTTAATATCTAAAGTCACCGGTAAGTGGTCACTCATTCCATAAAGTGCATTAATCACATTTGTAGGTGCGGAATTGTTTGTTGGTGAAATAAGACTACTGTTGTATCGTTGACCATCTTGACCAACTGTATTGTATGTATTACTTAAGTACTCTACCTTATCTGTATTATTCATCACTTCATCAGAAGCCAAAATAAAATCAAATCGATTATCCATCCCTCCTCCGGCAAAGCAACCTCCACTTGTATGTGTACTTTGTGTGTGAAGTATAGCGTAAGGACCATTACTCCAATTTCCGGCAATATTTACCGGATCGTAAAAACGCTGAGCAGGATTTACATAGTTCACTAAGTCTTGATAAGCCGGTTCAAAAGAATCATAGAGGTTTAAATCTCCGGCAAAAAAATAATTCCCACTTGCATTTATACTATCTAAATGAGCCATTACAGCTTCTGTTGCATCAGCTCGTTCCAGCTCATCTGCTGAATTACTTCCGGCCTTTAAATGTGCTGCAACTACATTAATAAAGGTCGTGTCATTATGACTGGCTAAAGTTGAATCTTTATAATACAAGCGATAAACATCAATGTTTCTTACCAATTGCTGATTGCTTAAATCATGTGTAATAGCATATTGACTCACTAACTCTAATTTATCTTGATTAAAATAGAGCATATTGCCAATACTCTGAAAAGAATTGGCAGAAGAATTGGCAAACCAGAAATTCCTACCATTTTTGTTAATTGCATTGTTCAACAAATTAAAAGGAGCAATGGTTTGAGTGGCGCTCATTTCACAAACTACTAAAAGATCAGGATTAACATAATCCATGATATCCTCCATGTAGCCATCTTTAGCATTGGGATTATTATTGGTATTGGTGCAAAAGGAAGTAGTTTCTCTATAATACATTAAATTGTAGCTCATCATACGAAGAGTGTCATAAGATTGAGCATAGAGACTATCTTGCGTAAGGGTAAGCAGGCTTAAGCAAACTGATACTAAGACGTAAAAAAACTTCTTTCTTAACAACATTAAATGTAGAACTTTGCTGCAAAGTTATTCTCTCTGTTTAGAATGAGTTGTTAATTTTAGAGCGATTGCTTTACTATTTCTCAACAGTTTGTTGATATCTACGCTAATTAACTATGCAAAAAACATTTACACATACAATTCCAATCGCTGAAGAAGCTCAAATTAACGATTTAATAAAGTTAGCTTCAAGAAAACTGAGGATTGAACCATCAGAAATTAAGGCTGTAAATGTGATTAAACGCTCTTTGGATGCTCGAAAAAAGCCTATAAAAGTTAATTTAAAATTTCTTGCTTACATCAATGAAGTACCGGAAAAGCCTATTTCTCCATTTCCATTGCAAAATGTACAAGCTGCCAAAGAAGTTCACATTGTTGGTTTTGGTCCTGCCGGAATGTTTGCAGCAATACAGCTAATTTCTCTTGGATTAAAACCAGTCATTTTTGAAAGAGGAAAAGACGTTCGTGCTAGAAGAAGAGATTTGGCAAAAATAAATAAAGAGCAAATCGTCAACCCTGAATCTAACTATTGCTTTGGCGAGGGAGGAGCTGGAACTTACTCCGACGGCAAACTTTACACCCGCTCTAAAAAGCGCGGAGATGTAGATGCCATTTTACAAAGTCTTGTAGAGTTTGGTGCTGACCCTAACATCATGGTTGAAGCACATCCTCATATTGGCACCAATAAGCTTCCAAAAATTATTGTAGCATTGAGAGAAGCCATTATTCAACATGGTGGCGAAGTGCATTTTGAGCAAAAACTGACTGATATAACAATCAAGAACAATAAAGTTGAATCAATAGAGATAAACGAAAATAAGAAAGTAAATGTCGATCATTTAATCCTGGCAAGCGGACATTCTGCTAGAGATATTTTTGAGTTGCTGCACAAAAAAGGCATTGAGATTGAAGCAAAACCTTTTGCTTTAGGCGTGAGAGTAGAGCACCCTCAAAAGTTGATTGATCAAATACAATATCACGGTGAAGAAAGCGGAGAGCTATTACCACCTGCCGCTTATCGAATTGTAAAACAAGTTGATGGCAAAGGAGTATATTCATTTTGCATGTGTCCCGGTGGAATCATTGCTCCTTGTGCAACAAGTCCCGCCGAGGTAGTTACCAACGGCTGGTCGCCTTCACGAAGGAACAACCCTTTTGCAAACTCTGGGATTGTTGTAAGCATTGAAAAAGAAGACTGGAAAGCCTACGAAAAATACGGTTCATTAGCTGCATTAAAGTTTCAATCAGATGTTGAAAAAAAAGCTTTTCAGTTAGTTAACAAAGGCACAGAAGGGCAGCTAGCTCCAGCGCAACGACTGGTTGATTTTGTGGAAGGTAGAGACTCAAAAGATTTACCGAAATGTTCGTACCAGCCCGGAGTTGTTCCTGCACGATTAGATAAAATATTGCCGGTCTTTGTCGCCAAGCGTTTGCGACAAGCTTTTCGATTATTCGGAAAAAGTATGAAAGGTTATTTAAGCAATGATGCCATAGTAGTTGGCGTAGAAAGTCGCACTTCTTCTCCGGTAAGTATTCCAAGAGATCGTGAACAAATGCATCACATAAGAATTAGCAATTTGTATCCAATTGGCGAAGGTGCAGGTTATGCCGGAGGAATTGTTTCTGCCGCAATCGATGGTGTGAAAGCAGCTAGAATGATTGGAGAGAAAAGTTAGCTCATAATCAAAAAGCCCGCCGATTGGCGAGCTTTCATCTTAACATTCTACTTTATTTATTTTTGAATGGCTTCGTGAACTGCCTTTAAAATCTTAAATGCACCATCTGTATCTTTAGATTCAGCATAGGTTCTCAAAACGGGCTCTGTACCTGAAGGACGAATCATCACCCATTCTTCATTGTCGAAATAGTATTTATAACCGTCAATGGTTTCTACGCTTTTTACTTTGTAAGACCCAAATGACTTATACTTATCGTCCTTGCAGTTTTGCATAATTCTCAACTTATCGGCTTCTTGTAAATGCAAGTCGATTCGTTCAAACTTAAACCCTCCCACATCTTTATACACCTCATCAATTAACTGCTCTAGTGTTTTTCCGGATCTCACCATATATTCCCAAATTGTCAAACCCATCCAAATTCCATCGCGCTCCGGAATGTGTCCTTTAATTGCAATTCCACCTGACTCCTCGCCACCAAGCAACACATCTTCATTCACCATATAGCCGGCGATGTGCTTAAAGCCAATTTTTACAACCTCAACCTCTAAGCCCAATTTCTCGCAAAGTTTCTTCACTTTAGGTGAAACAGAAAATGCCAAAACCACTTTTCCGCTAAACTTTTTAACTTCCACCAAGTATTTAATCAGTAGTAAAATAATATGGTGAGAATCTACAAACTCACCTTTGCTGTTATACAAACCAATGCGATCTGCATCTCCGTCAACTGCCAAACCGCAATCAATCGCTCCTTCAGACAATCTGATTGTTTCAGAAAACTCCTGTAAATTTCTATGAATCGGCTCCGGCGCTTGACCATCAAAGCCGGGGTTATGTTCGCCGTGAAGGTGAGTGATGTCCGGCAACAATCGTCGCATAATATTCTGTCCTGCTCCATACATTGAATCGAAAGCAAAGTCAACCTTCGCATTTCTAATCGCATCAAGGTCAAAATTCGCTTCTACATGTTTTAAGTACATTTCTTCCAAGTCAACGTATTCCAACATGTCTTTTTCAACCAACTGTTCCAAGGAAATACTATCTAAATCAACATTGTTTTCATCGGGAATTAAGTCCTCCACCTCTTGCACTTGATCCGGTAATAAAGGTCCACCGAAGTTTCCCTTTAATTTATATCCATTATAAGATGGTGGATTGTGAGAGGCAGTAATTACCACTCCCAAAGAAGTTTTTAAATTCAATGCTCCAAGAGATATCATTGGCGTAGTAACAAAGCCCTTTGCCAAATATACTTTCACTCCACTGTCGGCAAATACCTTAGCGGTTGTTTCAGCAAACAACTCACCGGCAAAGCGACAGTCGTGGCCGACAACCACTGATGGATTTTCAAAGTTTGATTTAATCCAATTGGCTGTTCCAATGGTTACTCTTGCTACATTATCTACTGTATATTCCTTCGCTATGATGGCACGCCATCCGTCTGTTCCAAATTTAATTTTCGTCATAATTCGTTCGTTTAAAGCCGACAAATGTACCATTTAACGCATAATCTTCCTACGATTTAGCTCTCTTTGATACTGTCGTGCGTAAATATTATGTTGATTTAAAGTTCTACTAAAGTTATGGTAACCTGAAAAATCTGCCTTAGCACACATGTACAAGAAATTGTGCTTTTCATAATTCAATACCGCATCAATAGAAGATTGATCCGGCAAATAAATTGGTCCGGGTGGCAAACCTGCATACAAATAGGTATTGTAAGGAGAATTTAATTCCTTGTGTTTATTCAACACTCGTTTAATGCTAAAATCTCCCAATGCGTAAATTAAGGTGGGATCCGACTGTAAACGCATGCCTCTTTTTAGCCTGTTTACGTATAATCCTGCCACTTTAGGACGCTCCTCTACTCTACTCATTTGTTCCGTTTGAACGATTGACGCCAAGATAGAAACCTCCGATTGACTTAAACCTAACTTAGCGGCTTTTGCCTTACGTTCTTCCGTCCAAAATCGCTTATATTCTTTTGCCATTCGTTGGACAAATTCTTCGGCATTCGTATTCCAATAAAACTCGTAAGTATTGGGAATAAATAGGGTGAGAAAAGTGGCTCGATCAAAACCGTACTTTTGAGCAAACTCATTACTTTCTAATAGTTGAAGCAAAGAAATAGAATCCAATTCCAATTGATTGCTCACTACCGAAGCCAACTGTTTTTTAGTTCTAACACTATTAAAGGTAACATTAACGGGCACTTGCTGCCCCGAGCGAAAAAGATTAACTAGAGCGTTATTACTCATCCCAGACTCAATAAAATACCTTCCGGCTTTGGGTTGTGTAAACGACTTTTGCTCTGCCACCCAATTAAAAGAAGCCGTATCCTGAATGATTCTCTCTTCTAATAAGGCATTTTTTAAGTCGTCCATTTCCCAATCTGAGTAAATGTGAAAATAACGATCTTCTTTTAATGAACTAATCGGCTGAAATATTTTTTGATAATAAGTATAAGCTAAATAAGCCGCTACGGCAAAAAATGCAATAAAAATAAGCAGTCCGATTCGCAATCCTTTTTTCTTCTTTCCCATAATTTTAAAAGGCTTCAAAAATACCAAAGCTTAGGCAGTCTACTTTATTTTTAAAAACGATTAGCTTTGCAAAAAATTTTGAATGCGAATTGACATCATCACCATATTGCCGGAATTGTTGGAAGGCCCTTTTTCCGCATCGATTTTAAAACGTGCTCAAGAAAAAGGCTTAGCAGAAATTCACTTGCACAATTTACGCGATTACAGCCAACAAAAACAAAAATCAGTGGATGATTATGCTTTTGGCGGAGGAGCGGGAATGGTGATGAGCATTGAGCCAATCGACAACTGCATTAGTTTTTTAAAATCTCAAAGAAACTACGACGAAGTAATCTATTTAACTCCCGATGGAGAAACCCTCAATCAAGGTATCAGCAATCAGTTATCACTAAAAGAAAATTTAATTTTACTCTGCGGGCATTATAAAGGAGTTGATGAGCGCGTACGCCAACATTTAATCACCAAGGAAATTTCCATTGGCGATTATGTACTTTCAGGGGGAGAACTTGCAGCGGCAGTTTTAACTGATAGCATTATCCGATTGATACCCGGTGTACTTAACGATGAAACTTCTGCCCTGTCTGATTCTTTTCAAGATCACTTATTGGCGCCACCGGTTTATACCAGACCGGCAGAATATAAAAGTTGGGACGTACCCGAAATTTTACGCTCCGGCAACCTTAAAGCCATTGAAACATGGAGACATGAGCAAAGTTTAGAGCGTACAAAAAAACGCCGTCCTGATTTATATGAAAAATATTCTAAATAAGGATTTGTCAGTTTAATTTAAAACACTACTTTTGCTCTCCAATTTTGCAGAGCATATATTTATTAAGAAGATGGACGCATTAAAATTTGTAGAGCAGGACTTAGTTGAAATAAACGAACTTCCTAATTTCAAAGCAGGAGACACTGTTTCAGTTTCATACAAAATCCGTGAAGGAAATAAAGAACGTATTCAGGTTTTCCAAGGTACGGTTATCCAACGTAGAGGTACCGGAATTCACGAAACTTTTACTGTACGTAAAGTTTCAGGTGGAATGGGTGTTGAGCGTGTTTTCCCGATGAACTCTCCATTTATAGAGAGCATCAAAGTAAACAAAACAGGTTCTGTTCGTAGAGCGAGAATTTTCTACTTGAGAAAAAGAACCGGTAAAGCTGCTCGTATTAAAGAAAAGATTTTTGTAAAAACAGATAAAAAGTAATTTCATTTTTACTGTTCTGAAAAAGCCTTGCACTTGTGTGAGGCTTTTTTGTTTTCAATATTTCTTACCTTTGAAGTATGATTTCATCTTTTTTCAAAACTTCTCGAAATAAGCGTTTCAATTTCACTCCTCGTTATTACGATGAAACAAAAGAAGCATTGAAGGAACGCTATGCTCAAATGGAGACCGAAGTAAGCGGAAAATCAACTTTGGGTAGCGGAGGCTTCAACCATAACTTAAAGGATCGCTGGAGAGCCAATAAAAAAACGAGCAACTTTTCAAAAAAATCTAATTTCAGATTGGTAATTATCGCTTCTTTGCTCTTTATCATTGCCTATTATTTGCTTTATTTCTAAAGGGTAGAATCAAGAAAAAAATTAAGAAGAAAGATTAATGATTAATCGTGAATTAGTTTTTTACATTTTAAGGGCGATGGATTAAAGGAGCTAAATGCAAATTCAGACCATTAGAGATATAGTAACTTATAGGATATTCGCTTATTTTTTCTCCGCTTTTAGCAAAAATAAATACCAACATTTTTTTCTAATCACCTTATTCTACCATTTACAAACGCTCTTAAAATACCTACCTTTGAAACTTCATTTCAAGCCAAAGAATGCCCGACATAATACAGCTTTTACCTGATTCAGTAGCCAACCAAATAGCCGCCGGAGAAGTGGTTCAACGACCGGCCTCTGCTGTTAAAGAACTTTTGGAAAATGCCATAGATGCAGAGGCTACCGAAATTCACTTAATCGTCAAAAATGCCGGTAAAACCTTAATCCAAGTCATCGACAACGGAAAAGGCATGAGTGAAACCGATGCTCGATTGTCGTTAGAGCGACATGCTACCTCAAAAATCACTCGCGTAGAAGACTTATTTGCCCTAACCACCATGGGCTTTCGAGGTGAAGCAGTTCCTTCCATTGCCGCTGTTTCTCAAATGGAAATTAAAAGTAGAACAGCTGATTCCGACTTGGGTACACAATTAGTTTTAGAAGGCAGTGAAGTAAAAAGTCAAGAAGTTTGTCAGTGCCCGCAAGGCACTACAATGACAGTAAAAAACCTCTTTTTCAACATCCCTGCAAGAAGAAACTTCCTTAAAAGCAATCCGGTAGAAAGCAAACACATTATTGAAGAGTTCCTGCGCGTAGCCATGATTCACCCTGAGGTAGCCATGAATATGACGAATGACGGGAATGAAGTTTATCGCTTGCCAAAGGGCAATTTCAGACAACGAATCGTCAATATTTTTGGCAGTAAATACAATCAACGCTTGGTTCCCGTAGAGGAAAAAACAGACATTGTCGCCATTTCAGGCTTTATAGGAAAAGCAGAATTTGCTCGTAAAACACGCGGAGAACAATACTTTTTTGTCAATAAACGATTTATAAGAAGTCCCTACTTTAATCATGCGGTACAAAAAGCGTATGAAGAGTTAATTCCAAAAGATCAGTTTCCCTCTTACTTTTTAAAATTAGAAATTGACCCATCTAAAATTGACATTAACATTCACCCCACAAAAACGGAGGTAAAGTTTGAAGAAGAAAGGGCCATTTACGCCATCATTCGAACTGCCGTTCGTCAGGCATTGGGAAAATTTAATGTTGCTCCTTCCATCGATTTTGAAAGAGAAAGCAGTTTTGACGTACCTGACCTTAAAAAGGGTGAAGCGATTCGCATGCCTAACATACAGGTAGATCCGGATTACAACCCCTTTGAACAAGAGCGAAAAGCTCCGACCAAACAAGGTGGCATACAGTTTCCTTTTGAAAGAGAAAAAGCTTCAAATCCTGCTGATTGGGCAAAGATGATGCGAGAAAATCGCGATGCTGCGGATGAAATGGAACATCAAACCCAAGTTGAAAAACAAATTCCCCTTGAAGGAGAAAGCGAAAAGAAAGTTATTCAGCTTCACCGAAAATACATTTTAAATCACATAAAATCAGGTTTCATAATTATAGATCAACAAAGGGCGCATCAGCGAATTTTGTATGAAGAAATGAGCCGAAAGATACAAAGCGGCGACAGTCAATCACAGCAATTACTATTTCCCGAAAACTTGAGTTTAAACAGTGAGGATATGGAATTAGTAAAAGGTTTAATGAGTGAGTTTCACGCCCTGGGTTTTGACATAAGGGAATTTGGAAAAAACGACTTGATTGTTCAAGGCATACCTTTAGAAGCCGAAAACCAAAACGTTATTTCCATTGTTGAACAATTGTTGGAAGAATTTAAAACCGACCAATCCGCACTTAAAAATAAACCAAGATTGCTGCTCATTCAGTCTTTAGCTAAAAGTATGAGCATTAAAGCTGGTAAAGTGCTAAGCACTGAAGAAATGACGACTTTAATCGATCAGTTATTTGCCTGTGAGATGCCTTACAGTAACTTTGACGGCAAACCGATTATCGTTACTTATTCTTTAGAAGACTTGGATAAACAATTTAAAAAGAAATGAATTTCGGACGCTCAAACCCATTAAGCAATCTTCCTGAGGTTGTTAAAAATTTACTGATTGTAAATGTGCTCATGCTGTTAGCGATGTTTGTTGCTTATCAGTCGGGAGTAGATTTGGCTTCTATCTTGGGCTTACACCATTGGTCGAGCGACCAGTTTATGCCGCATCAACTGGTAACATACATGTTTATGCATGGAGGCTTTGCACACCTCTTTTTTAACATGTTTGCTCTGTGGATGTTTGGACAAATTTTAGAAAATGTCTGGGGTCCTAAACGATTTTTAATTTACTATATGATTACCGGAATTGGCGCAGGAATTATTCAAATGATTGTGACCGAAATTAGAATACAATCACTGATTTCAGACATTGATCCACAACTCTACGAAATGGTGATTAGAGAAGGACTTGAAATTAGAAAAAGTGGTCAGAACTTTGTTGACCCAATTGCTAGAGAAGTAAACAACCTCATTAATACCTCAACAGTTGGGGCTTCAGGAGCTGTTTTTGGGATCCTGTTAGCCTTTGGTATGTTGTTTCCGAATGCTCGTTTAATGTTGTTGATTCCCCCGGTTCCCATTAAAGCAAAATACATGGTAATGATTTACGGAGCTTTGGAATTGTATTTAGGAATTTCAAACAATCCTGCTGACAATGTGGCGCACTTTGCTCATTTGGGAGGAATGTTGTTTGGCTTTATTTTGATTAAAATGTGGAAATCAGATAACAATCAGCAGAATTTTTACTGAAATGTGGAATACTTCAAACAATACATTTAAGCCGTCTTTTAGCCAAAACAATATGCTTGTTCGCTTGCTATATGCGAATATTGCTGTTTTTTTAGCAATTAAATTATTGGCTCTTCCCTTTTGGTTGTTTCAAACTCAACTTTCCGCTGATCAATTTGCCCTAAACTGGTTTGCCGTTCCATCGGACTTAACAAAGCTTCTATTTAAGCCGTGGACGCTTTTGAGTTATATGTTCTTGCATTTGGGATTTTTCCATTTACTTTCAAACATGATTTGGTTGTTCTTTTTAGGACAATTATTCGTGCAATTTTTAGGTGAAAAAAAATTGTGGACGGTATATATTGCCGGGGGTTTAGCCGGAGCAGTCTTGTATATTTTGTTTTTCAACATATTCCCTGTTTTTGAAGAAGTTGCACCTATCTCAAAAGCGCTCGGCGCATCGGCATCAGTGATGGCAATCGTTGCAGCAGTTGGCACTTATGCTCCAAACTACTCCATCCGCTTATTGTTTTTAGGAGATGTTAAACTTAAATACATTGCCATATTTGCCTTTGTACTTGATGTAATAAGTATTTCTAATGCCAACTCAGGAGGACATATCGCTCACATTGGCGGAGCACTTTTGGGTTTCTTTTTTGCTAGAGAATGGAGAAAAGGTAAAGACATTACTGCCTGGGTAAATACGGCAACGGCTTTTGTAAAAGCAATTTTCACTTTTAAGAAAAAAAGTCGAATGAAAGTAAATTACAAAAAGTCGAATCAGCAGCAAAGAAGTGAATCGCGCTATGAATACAATAGCCGAAAAAAAGAGGAACAAGAACAGGTAGATGCTATATTAGATAAAATTTCTCGCTCCGGCTACGACAGCTTAACCAAAGCAGAAAAAGACTTTTTGTTTAGAGCGAGTGGGAAGTAAATTTGAAATAGCGGTTAGATTTTAGAGCTTAAAGTCTAGAGGTTTATTTGCAACGCAAAAAATTCAACTCTTAACTTTTAACTCTCCTTTCCCTCCTCTTTCTTCGGCACAAAATGATAAACGTACTCTATCTCTTCAACTTTATTGTCTTCCTCATCTTTCTCTTCTTCTAATTCAGCTTCTATTTCCCAAGAATACTTCTTGCGCTGCGGTCCTCGTTTGCGATAATAGATCGCCATAACTAATCCGATGAACAAGCCCCAAAAATGTCCTTCCCACGACATTCCTTTGTCCCAGGGAAGTATACCCCAAACTAAACTTCCATAGAGAAATGCCACTAAAAATGAAATGGAAATCAGCGGAATGTACTTTCGTAAAAACCCACTAATAAATAAAAATCCAAAAAGTGCATAAACTAATCCACTGGCGCCTATGTGGTAATTAGTACGAGCAGAAATCCAAGTGTACAGACCCGAAAGTAAATACGACCACAAAATCAAACGAAAAGCTAAGCTCTTGTAAAAGTAAAACAATGCCCAACCAAGGACTAACAATGGTATAGAGTTATTGAACAAATGATTGACATCTCCATGGATAAGCGGTGCCAGAAAAACTCCCACTAAGCCTTTTGCTGTTCTGGGCAAAATTCCCAAACTGCTAAAATCTAATCCGAAGTAAACTTCAATTCCTTTTATACTCCATAACAAAAGCACAAAAAGTAGAGGAAACATAAGTGCAGCGAGAAATTTTTTCTTTTCTTGAACCTCCATAAACTGTTAAAAAATCAATAAAACGAAGTTAGCAAATACTCAGCCATTGACAATTCGACAGAAAGTTCTATTTTTGACATCATAACCAATCGTTTAAGTCATGACAAAATCTTTTAAAGTTGGAATTGCCATTTCTGCACTTGTCATTTCTACTGCTAGCTTTGCAACCAATGGAGCAGAGCTCTTTCAACAAAAAGAAGAGCAACCTCTGAGTAAGGAAATTAATACTAAAGAGGTTAAAGATAAAAGTCAGAAGTACGACTTTAGTTTATTCAAATTTGTGCCTTATTCTCGCAGGGAAGAAAGCGATAGCAGTCAGCATAATGTTAGTGAGAAAAACAACCAAGCAAAAAGAGAAGAAACGGCTGATCTTTATGTCATACCGCGCTCTTTCTTTATATTTTCGTAGGCATTTTGTACTTGTCTGAATTTTTCTTCAGCTTGCTTTTTTACATCAGCGCCTAAGTTAGCTACTTTGTCTGGATGGTATTTCATCGCCATTTTTCGGTAAGCTTTTTTCAACTCCTCATTAGTTGCATCCGGTGTAACTTCTAAAATCTTGTAATCGGAGCCGGTATCTTTGACAAACATGGCTTTTATCGACTCAAAATCGGGATTGTTAATTCCTAGGAAACCAGCAATACGATGAATTGTGCTTAGTTCAGTGTCACTGACATGTTGATCTGCATGAGCAATGCCAAACAAGTAATGCAATAATTGCAGGCGGCTGTGATATTGCATTTGGTAGCGAATCTGATGACTGATTTGTCTAACATCAATGGGTTGGTCAATCAAATCTTTTAAAGCACGCATTTGTTCACGCGTTTTAGCAGTACCAAATTGACGAGTATAAAATTGCTTTACATAAGCCAATTCAGACTTTAACACCTTACCATCAGCTTTCATTACAGCAGCCGTTAGCACCAACAAGCTGGCAGCAAAATCGCCTCCGGCACTTCTTTGATATGCCTGTTGACCCGTATAACTGCTAGCATACTGTTCGTCCCATTGAAACTTTGCTCTGCTATCGAACATCGCTCCTACTACAAAGCCAATGATGGCGCCAAAAAAACCAAAGACAGAAAAACCTATTACAGCACCAATCCACTTGCCCCAACCCGACATGATCATAATGAAAGTAAGTTTAATTTTTAATGCAATAAAAGTAGCCAATCCGCCGCTTATAGAATGAAATTAACTTTATTTTATTTATATGAATATTTGATTAATTTTGCCCTTTGGTATTTTGTTGAACTTATTGCCTTCATATCCGATTATTCCACCGCCCATTGAAAGTGGCTCAACTTATTACTTTACAACGGAGAGTGGGATAGATTACGAAGTAAGATTTGGGAGAAAACAAAACAACATTTTGAACACTTCCATCGTCTTTGGTGTATTAAATGAAGAGTTTGAAGGTGAAGAGTACAGCATTACCAACAAATTTGAGGTTTATCGGGTAATGGCAACCCTTGTGGAAATTATTCGTCAGTATATGAAGCTCCACCCCAAAATTAACTGCTATGAATTCTCCGGTGAACCCACAACAAAAGAATTAAACAAAGAAGGTAGAGTTCGTTTGGCTTTATACAATCGATATTTACCTTTGGTGTTTGATGACAATTGGGAAGTTGAGCGACAACTTAACAAAACCATTGTCAGAAAAAAGTAATTTTAATCTTTAGCATAATTTTTGCTAGCTAAATTGCGTTAATAAACAGTATTAAACAGATTCAGAAGATATGAGACAACTTAAGATCAGTCAACAAATTACTAAAAGAGAAAGCAAGTCCTTGGAAAAATACTTGCAAGACGTTTCCAAAGAGGAAATGATTACGGCTGAAGAAGAGGTTGAGTTAGCAATAAAAATTCAAAACGGCGACGAAAGAGCTTTAAATCGCTTGGTTCGTGCCAACTTACGTTTTGTGATTTCTGTAGCGAAACAGTACCAAAATACAGGTCTTACTCTTGAAGACTTAATTAACGAAGGAAACCTCGGATTGATTGAAGCTGCCAAGCGTTACGATCACACCAAAGGATTTAAATTCATTTCTTATGCGGTATGGTGGATTCGTCAGAGTATTTTGAAGGCAGCAGCCGACAACTCGAGAACGATCCGTTTACCCCACAACCGATTGGGAGAGATCCAAAAGATCAGCAAAGCGGCCAATGAATTCGAACAAAAGAACGAAAGAACGCCTACAGCTGATGAATTAAGCGACCTGACTGAAATGGACGTAAACAAAGTTGAAATGTCTTTGAAAATGTCTAAAAAGCAAGTTTCCATTGATGCTCCCATGAGCAACGACGATGATAACAACAGCTTAGTAAGCGTTTTGGAAAACAGCGATACACCCGATCCATCGGATTCACTTTTGCAAGAGTCCCTTTCTCAAGATTTGGAGCGCACGCTTTCTTACTTAAAAGGTATGGAAGCAGAAGTAATCCGTTTATTCTACGGCTTAGGTGGTACCAGCGAAATGACTTTGGAAGAAATTGGAAACACTTTCGGTTTAACCAGAGAAAGAATCAGACAAATTAAAGAAAGAGGCTTGAGAAGATTACGAAGAGTTTCCGCTCAAACCAATTTACAGACGTATTTGTAAACTATAGTCATAAAACAATAAAAAAGGTCGGAGGTTTCCGACCTTTTTTTGTGAGCTAGTTTAAAAGCACAGACTAGATGACGATCGCCACTGCGCTATCGGTTCAACCCACTTCATAACTTCCCGGAATATTTCCAAAAGTAATGGCAATTCGGTTCCATGAATTGATCTGACAGATGGCAAACACAATCTGAGCAGTTTGAGTTTTGCTATAATGTCCGCTCATTTTTTGATATGCCTCTTCAACAACTCCCGCTGAGCTGCTTGAAAGCTTAGTTAATACTTCCGTTAAATTCAACACTATCCTTTCTTTCTCCGAATAAACAGGAGATTCTTCCCAGGCAGACAACAAATACAGCCGTTTAAATTCCTCTCCTGCTTTCAATGCATCTTTGTGATGCATGTCCAAACAATACGCACATCCATTAATCTGTGAGGTTCTGATTTTTATCAGTTCGATCAAAGAATGATCAATGCCACATTGCTTTAAATAGGATTCAATATTGAGCATTAATTCATAGATTTCTTTAGGCGTTTCCTGATAATTGATTCTTTCTTTCTTCATAAAATTCCATTTTAAGATTATTTGCACTTATAACCGTTTTGTGGTATATAGCGTGACAAAAAATGAAAATTTTATCGATCGATATTTTTCCTGTAATCTGTATTAAGCCTTTGTAATTTATCAGGATTTACCAAGACGTAAAATTGCTTTATTTGACTTCCCTCTATTTCGAATACGATGCATCGGTAAATGTGCTTTTTCAAGAGGTAAAGAATTGCCGGTTTGTAATTAACCGTCGTATAAACGACTTGGGTTGAAGGAAGTAAATACTTTCCGTAAATTGCTTTTAAAAGTTTTAGTACTCGTACTTTGCCTACAATTCGATTGCGCGCAGCACTCACTTTATTCCCTCCGTCTGAAAGGCACACTACTTCAGCTGAGAGGATTTCTTCGATTTTAGACAAGTCTGCTGATAAGATTGCAGTTGATAAATCGCGAAGTAGCTTTTGTTCTGTTTCACCTAGCTTCTTTTCAGATCGGGGTTTTGATTGAAGTTTTTGTTTGGCTCGCTTCAACAACTGCCGACAATGATCGGTTTGCAGTTCCAAGGTTTCTGCTATTTCCCCATGGGTATAATTAAATGCCTCTTTTAAAATAAATACGGCTCGCTCTGTTGGATTTAAACGCTCAAGTAAAACCATTAAAGAGTATTCTATGATTGGTTTTTGATCTGCTTGGGAATATATTCCATTTTCGGTAAAGACCGGTGTGGGTAACCACTCCCCTAAATATTGTTCTTTCCTGTTTCGCAACAATTTTTTCTGATTAATCGAGCGATTAATTACGGCTTTTACGAGATAAGCTTCAATATTCATCACTCCCTCAACTGGCCTGATTAAATACTTATTTAAAATCTCCTGAACAACATCTTCTGCCTCCATTGAATCTCCAACAATGTTGTAAGCATACGGCAACAATTTGCTTCGATAATAATTGAGTTGAACTTCTGTTTTATCTTTTTCCAATGGCTAAAACTTTTCAATTTAAAATTCCAGAATAAAAGACAGTTTTAAAAGAAAAAACGTGACAATAATATCCATCAAAAATTTTCTTCCAACTTCCTTGTTTCTATTTGCTTAGAAATACTCATTTTTGCTCCCATGAACCGCTTCGACCGAATTACTGCCATACTCATTCAATTGCAATCCAAGCGCCTGGTAAAAGCACAAGATCTCGCTAAGCGTTTTGAAGTGAGCTTGCGAACGATTTATCGCGACATCAGAACCTTGGAAGAAGCCGGGGTACCAATTTTTGGGGAAGCCGGAAGCGGATATTCCATTATGGATGGCTTCCGCTTGCCCCCAGTTATGTTTACCAAAGAAGAAGCAACTGCTTTTGTCGCTGCTGAAAAGATCATGGAAAACATCAGAGACAAAGTAATCCGGAAAAACTTTGAGTCCTCCATGTTCAAAATCAAATCGGTGCTCAAAAACAGCGAAAAAAATCTAGTTGAAGAATTGGAGGAGCAGATTGAAGTTCGCCAAAATAAATTTAAACCCACTGAGGTTGACAACGCACTGGATATTTTGTTTAAAGCAATTACTGAAAAGAAAGCGGTGGAAATCACCTATCGGGCTTTTGCCAAAGAAAAAGACACGCAACGACTGATCGAACCTATTGGAGTTTACCATGAGAATGAACAGTGGTATACCATTGGGTTTTGTCACCTCAGAAATGATTATCGTCACTTTCGGATTGATCGCATGCAAGCCATTCATTTAACTAAAACTGAACGAGCAGCAGACAGGCTTAACATGAAGGAGTATGAAAAACGGCAAGCCGCCAAAAAACAAAGTCCCGAGCATATGGAAAAAATAGTGCTTAGAGTAGACAAACCCATTGCCTTGTACCTACAAGAGCGAAAACATCACTTTGGCTTTGTCTCCGAAGTTGATTACGACGATTATGTAGAAATGACATTCCTGAGTTTTTATCCAGAAAACGGTTTTGCGCGCTGGTATTTGATGTTTGCCGATCACGCCGAAATTGTTGAACCGATTGCGCTAAAAAAACGGATTAAACAACTCATCGGCGAAATTTCAAAAAAGATTTAAGTTTTCGGTTTCTACTGACATAGGGTTGTCACTCCATGCTTCTAGTTTTACGTTCCAAATAGTCAAACCAACCAAAAACGACAATAAGCATGAACAATTCAAACACCTTATGTTCCCAAGAATTCCAGGTATTGGTTTTTAAAACCAATTTAACAGATAGTAATTCCGTCCAAAAAGTCGATGAATATTTACAGTCAGTTAAAGGCATTTATCACACTTCTGTGGATCTGGAAGATTGGGAAAAAGTACTTCGCATTGAATGTCATTCAAGCATAAACTCCAATCAGATCAAAAACATTTTGACTGATTTAGGTTATTCTTGTACTGACCTAGTTCATTAAAAGTACTAAGGGAACAGACAGTAAATTATGGAGTGTAATTATTCACATTTCATAACTTACTCTTCCTTGATATGATATCGAATCAATCTTCTTTCGATAGTTAAAAAACAATTAGGAAATTAGGATAAGAATAGGCATAAAAGCCTAATATTTCTTTGGTATACTCTCTCAATATCAAGACTAGTTTCTAATATCGAGTAATCAACTATATATTCATACGCTCTCGATAAACTTTTTCCACTTCCGTAGAAACCTCCCAAAACCCACGGGGCGATCTGTTTGCCAAAACATCTTCTAAAATACTCAGATGCGTATGCCAACCACTAGCTACCGAAACCTTCATCACTTCAGTAAGTTTACAGTGTGTTAAAATAAGCTCTACCTGATTACCTTTGGGACTTAGCTCAAAGGTCACTTCAGAAACACCTTCTACATCTTCACCCCATGTATATGAAAGCAAATGAGGCGGATTCACCTCCCTCACTTTCCCAAAAAAACTGTGACCATTTTCCATATCCTTGTATTTGTCCGGAATGGGAATGTCACGCTCTGAAAGATCGCTGTGTTTGAAGTGAAAATCTACACGCCCTCCAACTTTTAATTCCGTATGACCTGAAGCCAACCATTTGGCTCGTTTTTCCGATTCTGTTAGATACGACCATACTTTTTCTATGGGACCGGGCAACAACCGTCTAAAACGAATCACTCCCGGGGCGATGATCTTACCATACTTTTCATCTTCCCTTGTTTCCATATCTTATGCATTTAATTTATTTTCTAATTCATCCAGTCGGTCATTCCAAAAGTCCTTGTATTTCGAAGCTTCCCATCCGATCATGGCTTTTTTGCGGGACTTTCCCCAACGATAACCTCCGATCAAGCCACCGGACTGGATCACACGGTGGCAGGGAATGAGAAATGCCACCGGATTTTTCCCAACCGCTGTACCCACTGCACGCGATGCCTTGGGATTGTTGATCTCTTCAGCTAAGCTGCCATAAGTGGTCAACTTTCCCATGGGAATTTTGAGCAAAGCTTCCCATACTTTCAACTGAAAAGGCGATGCTTTGAGGTGTAATTTCAAGGAAGGTATTCTTTCCTTTCCAGTAGAAAATACAGCTAACACATTTTGAATGTGCTCCTGTTTTTGCCGCACAAAAGTGGCTTGAGGAAAACTTTGGAATAAATCTTCCAATGCCAGTTCTTCATTTTCTTCAAAGTGTAAAAAACAAATACCCTTATCAGTAGCGGCAATGGTCGCGCGGCCAAAGGTGGTTTCGGCTACTTCATAAGAAATGGTTAATGCTCGCCCGCCATTTTTATATTCTCCGGGACTCATTCCCTCAATGTTCACAAAAAGATCGTGTAAACGTCCGGTACTAGAAAACCCGGTTTCCATGGCCACATCAAACAAAGTCGCTTGCCGATCTGCCAAAGATTGCTTAGCATATTCCACACTGATGTACTGCAAAAACTTCTTGGGACTAACGCCTGCCCACTCGGTAAATACCCGCTGAAAGTGAAAGGGACTCAAGTGAACCTGCTCGGCCAATTCTTCCAATGAAGGTTGACTTTTAAAGTTGTCTTGTAAATATCCAATAGCTTTTTCGACCAACTGATAGTGATGATGTAACTTATCTTTGTTCATAATAATCTAAAGTCAAAAGTAGCGACATCATTTCTGACCGAAAAGCCGAAACTTGCTGAAAATTGACTTCGTAAACCTTATTTTAATTACTTACAAGTCACCCGAAATCAATCACCTGAAACTCTCTAATTCCAAATTTCATTAGCTTCGGTTAAAATAATGGGTTGATCTGCCGTAACTAAAATGGTGTGTTCATGCTGACAAACAAAACCGCCCTTATTCCCCACCAAAGTCCAACCGTCATTGAGTTGTGTGGCAATGGTCGAATGCGTTGATATGAAAGTTTCAATGGCAACTACGGAGTTTTTCTTAAACCGCTCCCTGTTGAAACGATCCCTGTAGTTTAAGATATTTTCCGGTGATTCGTGCAAGCTCCTTCCTACTCCATGGCCGGCTAGGTTTTTAATGACTTTAAAAGAAGAGTGCTTCGCTTTGGACTCAATCAAGTAACCAATATCCGCTATACGAACTCCCCCTTTGATGCTGCTTATCGCTTGCTGTAGAATTTGTTTGGAAGCATCTACTAATCCCTGAAGATTCTGCCGATCCTCGCCGAGGACAAAAGAACCTCCATTATCTGCCCAAAAACCATCTAATTCAGCAGAAACATCAATGTTGATCAGGTCGCCTTCCTTTAAAACTTTATCTGCTGAAGGAATACCATGGGCGGCTTCTTCATTCAGACTGATGCAGGTATTTCCGGGAAATCCATAGGTAAGCGCTGGAGCAGATTTAGCTCCATAACTTCTCAGCAGCTCACCGCCGTACTCATCCAGTTCCAGCGTTGACATTCCTACTTGGGCATACCCCCTCATTTTTTTTAAGGTTTTTGCAACAGCTTCACTAACTTTCTGCATACCGTGAAGCTCAGACTTTTTGTTTATTGACATCTCGTTTCTAACTTTAAATTCATTTGTTGAAAGAACTGAAAGGTGAAAATTAGGCAATTACAAATTTAACCTTTAAGCTCTTAACGGTAAAGTGTAATTCCTACAAACTAAAATAATAAACTGACTTAAACTGTAGAATTTGATTGGTAGTTGTGGTTAACAAATCACTGTAACGGTGAGTAAGCGAAAACTGAAGCTTCTCTTTGCTCTTGAAAATCTTACCAAAGCCAAATGCCAAGCGATTTTGCCAATCTTCTTCTCCGTTACTAAAGCTCAATATAAATTCATTCGAAAGCAAAGCATACCATTCACCGGGATCGAGTGTTTCACCTTGTAATGGTTGATCATAGCTAAACCGATAACGTAAACGAAGAATAAAATCCTCCTTAAAAATACGTTCTTCAATTTTAATTCTATGAGCTATTCTATAATTTCTGATGCTCGACAAAAAGGCAAATTGCTGTGTAATTCGATGTTCTACTCCTCGATAATCTTCGAATGGATCTATACTTCTAAACATATAACCCAAACTAACTTTACGTTGATTAAAAAGTGCATAAGTTAAAAATGGCTTAATTTCCATTCTATCGGTAAATGGTTTTATGGCCTCAGAACCATAATCGTTAAAAGTTTCTCTAGCTAATAGCTGAGTGTTTAAAGACCACTTATTGTTAAACTTATGATTGGCTGAAAAACCTCCTTCCCAACGAACAGATGGAGTTTGAGCTTTTACAAAAAAACCAAAACCAAGCAGGATGATCAAAACCGCCGCCTTAATACAAAATAAAATCCTCATCTCTTCGCTGAACTTCTCTTTGCTGAATTAAACTCCCTTGATCATCAAATAATAATTCCATTAACTTAGACTCCCCATCATAAGTTAACACCTCCACTTCCATTTCATAGTGAAGGATTAAGTCGTCCAAATCCATTTCTAAAAAATCCTCCAAGAAGTCTTTGTCATCCTCTTCTTCTCCATCATCGTCAATTTCGGGATTGTATTGTAGCTGAAATCGTTCAATTTTATGTTTTTTGTATTGTTCTTTAAGGAGTTTACTCATCTCTTCTTTTAGCGACTCTGTAAGTTGCTCGAAATCATACATACACTCAACATCTACTAAGTGTCCGCTTTCTGTAAATTTAATACTGAACTGTTTAGAATTGTAAGTCGTCTTTAATTCGTAAAAATAGCTTTCGCCATCAAACTCCTTGTAATATTTGTCGCTTTTCGATTCTTTTAAAATCGGTTTTAGTAAGTCGATGCACTTTTCTGGAAAATCGCTTTTTTTAACACTTTTTTCATGTTCTATTTTTGGCTTTACTTGAGTGAAAGCTTGGCAAAAAGAACAAAAGATAAATATTGCTACTAATGTAATTTTCATGAAAAGCAATTAATATTTACAATATTAAGACTTTATCTATTTCACTTTTTAAACCGTAAATTACTATTAAGTTAATACTTCACCTTCAAGCTTACACCTGCTCTAAACCACCTTCCGGGCATGGGTGTCATTACTTCTACATAGTCTGTATTGCTAATGTTTGAAGCTTCCACAAAAAAACTGTAGTTGGGTAATTGATAAACCGCTTTTGCATCAAGCAATTGATAGGGCGTATTTTTCATTCGATTAATGTATCGATAAGCAATATTTAATGAGAATCGCTTGTAAAAACTCAAAGTCAATCTTCCAATCAATTGATCGTTCACATAATCTAAAACGTAACGAGAGTCAGCTTTTCCCTCTTCCATCTTTACTTGTTCCATTTTAAAATAACTCAACTTCAAGGCTTCCACTTTAAAATTATCACCCAAAATTTGGAACGCACTCAAATACTCAACACTTACATCTAGTCCGCGGCTAACTAACTGATTGTAATTTTGAGCCAACCACTTCTCTTCTTTTCGATCCCACACCCAATCGATTAAATTCTCATTATTTCTCTGAAAAACAGCTAAACTACTTCTAAAATTATTTCGCTGAAAACGAAGTCCACCTTCATAACTCCAAGCCTCCTCAGGATGCAAATTAGGGTTTCCGCTTTCCACCGGACTTTCGTAATACTGATCGTAAAATGTTGGCACACGGTAGGATTTACTCAAACCTGCAAAAACATTTAAATCTTCTACCAAAAGATAAGAAGCTTCCAATGCCGGGAAAAAGGCGCCATCGAAATGGGAAAACCAAGAGGCGTAAAGACCCGGACTAAAAAGCAATCGATTTTGAAGAAACTCAAATTTGTGCTCTAAATAAAGTGAAGTATTGCTTCTTTCAAAGCCATCGAGATTCGAAGGTGAAGCTACACCACCTCTCAGCCAATCTCCCTCAATCATTTCTAAACGATGTTCTACTCCCATTCCACTTTGTCCCCACTTGTTTTGATTAGTAATGTGAAGTTCTGCACTCATGCTTTGTGTGCTATGGTCATTTCTGTAAATTCCTGGTTGTTCGCGAATAAAATCATATTGATCATTGTTAAACCGCCATGACAATCGCGGCATAATCTTCCAATTGTTTTTTTGCCAATCGTAGGAAACTATACCAAAAGCCGTCATAATTTCTTCATACTGTTCTGTTGCTGTTGGAGTTGCATAGAACCCATTTGCTCCAAACTTTCGGTCACTCAAGCCTAAAATTAGATTAAGCGACTCCTCCTTTCTTATGTCAAACTCTCCTTGATAAAAAGCATTGAGCATCTGAAAATCTGTATTGTGTCGATACCCTTCAGAAAAATCACCGCCAAGAGAAAGGTAATGATGCTGCTTGTTTTTATTAAATGAAATGGCTGCATTACCCCCTTTGGTTTCAAAATCTCCTCCATAAACCTTAAGTTGAATGAAATTACTGTCGGGAACTTTAGTCACAAAATTTACCGCTCCACCAAATGCATTTTGTCCGTAACGCTTGGTTGCAGCGCCTTTAATCACTTCTACTCGCTCTAAATTTTCAATTTCAAGTGGCAAATTCATCAAGTGGTGACCACTTTGGGGGTCGGTAAGTTTAACGCCATTCAGCAATACCAATGATTGCTCAAATGTTCCTCCATTTATTCTAAGGTCGGATTGAACTCCCAGTGAACCACGTTGACGTAAATCTATTCCAGATTGATAAGAAAGTAGTTCTGGAACTGACTGTACCGCTAGGCTTTTCATTTCCTTTTTCGTCATAATGTCCATGTTTTTGGGAACATTTTTGAGTGTGTAGTCCATTCTGTTTTCGCGAATAACCACTTCATCAATAGTTACATTAGGTAAACTATTTTGAATAGTATCTACTTCTTGAGCTTGCGCTGAAGTCAACTTAAAAAAAGACACAGCAATGGCTGCCCATAGGTAATTTTTGTTCATGGGTTTTAAAAATTTAATTAATAATGGTTTGAAATCTAATGCTGAAGAGAGAGAAAAAAGTATCTTTTGAAGGGACCAGAAAGGAAGAAAAAATAGAGAAAAGTATGAATGTGATTTATATCTATGAGAGGAAATTTCAGTAGATAGTTGTGGTTGCCAACCCAAGAGAAAAAGCAAAATCGAGAAATCGAAAAACAAAGCAGAGTTTTCATCAGGAAACTCTTCATCCTCGGTTTGTGAGTATAAAGTAAAATTCTGAACAACTGAATTTACTGCTGATTTTAAGCCTAAGCGCAGGCATAATTGAACTGCCAAAAAGCCAATGGTTACTTCTTTTCCGATGGTTAAAAAAGCGGCATAAGACTTTCGCGACCACTTGGTGAATCGCAATTTTGATTGTTGTATGTCTGCTTTTGTTGACATTTGGCGGGCAAAAGTAGAGATTGTTTATAAATTCAACCGTCCATCTTCTTTCTTTTTTTAATGAGTTCTGAAGAAAACTTATTTTTGAAGTCCCATGCAAAACCGCCAGTTCATTCATAAAAGACGCAAAAAACTCAGTGCTCAAGAACTTTTTGAGGGTATAAGAGCCGGCAGTTTTTCAGCCTTAAGTCAAGGCATCACCTGCTGCGAGAGTTTTAAAAGCGAAGACCGAGAAAAGGCGAATGAATTGGTAAAGCTTTGTTTGCCTTATTCGGGAAAGTCTGTGCGCATAGGAATTACCGGTGTGCCCGGCGTGGGAAAAAGCACCTTTATCGAAAGTTTTGGTTTACACCTCATCAATCAACATCAAAAGAAAGTAGCTGTTTTAGCGGTTGATCCAAGTAGTGAACGCAGCAAAGGAAGCATCTTGGGCGACAAAACTCGCATGGAGTTGTTGAGTCGTAACGAAAATGCCTTTATCCGACCAAGTCCGAGTTCCGGTGCTTTGGGTGGCGTAGCCAACCAAAGCCGAGAGAGTATACTATTGTGTGAAGCAGCGGGATTCGACCTCATCATTGTAGAAACCGTTGGTGTGGGTCAATCGGAAACCGAAGTCCGTAAAATGACGGACTTTTTCCTCTTACTGATGTTGGCCGGTGCCGGAGACGAATTGCAAGGTATCAAGCGCGGAATTATGGAAATGGCTGATGGCATTTTAATCAATAAGGCTGATGGCAACAACCGCCAGCCTGCCAAACGAGCTGCCCGAGAATACCGTAATGCACTACACCTCTTCCCGCCACACGAAAGTGAATGGACTGCACAAGTCGACCTCTGCTCTGCCTTGGAAAATGAAAATATGAACGGTGCGTGGCAAATGATAAGTGATTTTGTAGCACTCACACAAAAGAACGGATATTTTAATCACCAAAGGCAAAAGCAATTGCGTACTTGGTTTACCAAGATTATTGATGAATTGCTGCACCGCTCCCTCTTCGACTCACCACAGATGAAAGCTGAAGTCACTAAATTGGAAGAGGCTGTGGAGCATAAAAAAATCTCCCCTTATGAAGCGGGTAAAAAGGTGTTAGAGAAATTTAAAAAAAATATGAAATAGGAAACTAGAAACCTTGAAACTGTCTCGCTGAGGCGAAATTAATCAGCTATCTATCAAGCTCATGCAAGAGTTTAACTCTTTGCGCTCATTGCGACTTTGCGGTAATAAAATCAACTTCTAACTTTCACTCCCCTAACTAGACTTTGTTTCTAAAAACTTAATGACTGCCTTAAAATCTTCATATTCTTAATGTTTTATAGCCGCAAGTTTAATCTGCGAAAATCAACCAAATCCGTGTCATCAGCGTTCTATCCTAACCCCACTTTTGTCACCATTTTTCTCAAAAAAATATCGCCAAAAGTTACATTCGCCTTCTAAATTCATCCGGGCACTCACGTACCCGGCTATTTGATGTCGCCCTTTCAGGGCTTTTATAAATATTAAATATGAAACATTAAAAGCTGAAAACGTCTCGCTGTCGCGAGATTTGGCTTTGCTTCGCAGGCTTGTGTTGGAAAACCTCTAACTTCTTGTTTTTTTTTTGCAGCGAAGCTTTCTTGCATCTAAAAAACTTCAGGCACTTTTAACTCTCTTTACTCTAAATTCTATGAGCGAAGCGGTCTTTTCTCTGAATATTCCTCATACAACTGATGCACAATACCATCAACTAAGCCAACCTTTGGGACAATAAAGTACTTACTGCCCACATATCGAGAAGCGAATAGAAAAAGGTCAATAGCAGGGATAATTACATCGGCTCGATCTGGACGCAAATTAAGCTCGGCAATCATTTCATCAAAGGAAAGTTTACTTAAATCAATACGCCATTTGCGAACTCTCACTGCCGATAGGGGTTGCATAGGTTTAAGCATGGATAATTTAAAAACGGTATTAATGTTACCACCGGAACCAATGATGTATTTGGGCGTAAATTTCTCTTTAATGTCTTCCAACCAAAGGCGCATTTCCTTCCACGCTTTTTCATCCACTAAGTTTTCTTTCAGCCGAATAGTTCCAATGTTAAAAGACCGAGCTGCTGCTTTTTGCCCGTTCACGAATAAAGTATACTCGGTGCTACCACCTCCAACATCCATGTATATGTAGGCGTAGTTGCTATCCAACTTTTCAGCTATGTGGTTTTCATAAATCAGAGCAGCCTCTTCTTCCCCATCAATCAATTCTATCTCAATGCCACTTTCTTCTTTCACTTTTTGCACTACCTCTGTACCGTTTTTGGCATCGCGCATGGCAGAAGTGGCGCAAACTCTAAAGCCCTTAACTGCATAGGCAGACTTTAAATGCCCAAACGCCTTCATGGCATCAATCAAGGCAGCTACTTTTTGATCGCTGATGGGCTTGGCGTGAAAAGAATCTTCTCCCAGGCGAATCGGCAAACGCACCAAGGCTGCTTTTTTGTATACCGGTCCTAATTTGGTTTCAAAAACATAAGAGAAAAACAATCGAACGGCATTGGAGCCAATATCAACTGCGGCAAAGAGTAAACTGTCTTTCATCATAACAAAGCGAAGATAAGGAAAAGAGCGTTCTTAGGGAATTGAACTTTTCAATTAATTATCATTTTAATTTGGTAAACAACTGAGAACTGATTTGATCATAATTAAATAATTTACATTTGTATTTATTGAAAATTTAACCAAAACCAAGTATATATTTTATGCAAAACTGGATTGAAGATAACAATCAACTCAAACGAAATTTTGAATTTAAAGACTTTGTGGAAGCATGGGACTTTATGTCGCAAGTTGCCAGCTTAGCTGAAGAAATGGGACATCACCCTACATGGACAAACACCTATAATAAAGTAGAAATACGACTCAGCACTCACGATGCCGGAGATAAAGTCACTGAAAAGGATCGTGAATTAGCTAAAAAGATTAACCAATTATTAGAAAAGTGAATGAGCGAAAACACTCATCGCCACTTTTGCTTAAACAAGCCTTACGGCTACCTCAGCCAATTTATCAATAACAAAAGACGAAAGAAGAAACTTTTATCAGCTCTCTACGATTTTCCTGAAGGGACAATGGCAGTAGGAAGACTCGATGTTAAGTCAGAAGGTCTATTGCTTTTAACTACTAACGGAAAACTAAGTCAATTAATTAGAAGCCGGAAAATTGAAAAAGAATACTGGGTGGAAGTTGACGGACTTGTCAATCAAAAAGAAGTTGATCAACTAAAAAATGGTCTTGAAATTAAAATTGATGGTAAAGACTATCAAACACTTCCATGCAACGCTAAAATTATACCACCACCCAATAATAGCTTCATAGCCAAAAGACAGGTAAGAGATGAACGACATGGCAAAACTTCTTGGCTGAGCATTTGTTTAGTTGAGGGCAAGTTTCATCAGGTCCGCAAAATGACAGCAAGAATTGGACATCCAACTCTTCGACTTATTCGATATAGAATTGGAAAAGAAACGCTTGAAGGATTAGAGAGTGGTGAAGTAAAAAGAGTAGAGACCTTCCAACTTACCGATTAATCTTTCTTAGGTAAAAAACCTAAAATATTTATTTAAAGCAAGTTGAAATTTGCATAACATTTAACCAAACAAGTATACAACATACATGATTGAACCCAAGAAACCACTAAATGATCAAGAACGACTGGAAGAGCTTCGTTCTTATCATATACTCGACAGCAAAAAAGAGCTAGAATTTGACAACTTAGCCAATTTAGCTGCAGATATTTGCGATGCTCCTTTAGCTTTTATTTCTCTAATTGATGAGGACCGACAGTGGTTTAAATCAAAAATAAATTTTGATGCTGCCGAACTCCCAAGAAGTGAATCCTTTTGCGGACATGCTATTTTAGCTCCTGAAGAGCCAATGATTATAGAAGATGCACGCAAAGATGATCGCTTTTTTGATAATCCCAATGTGACAAAAACTGAAAAACCGACTATTTTTTATGCCGGGATTCCATTACTCAGTGCAAACAATCTTCCTTTAGGAACACTTTGTGTAGTAGATCATAAACCTAAAAAACTAAAAGAGTTTCAGTTAAATGCACTTAAAACGCTTGCCAAGCAAGTTGAGCAGTTATTGGAACTTAGAAAAGCAAGAATTGAGATAGAGAAAAATCATTTCTCCTTAAAATCTCAGTACCAAAAATTAAGTACTTATCAGCAAGCCATTGATGAAGCTGTAATTTTTGCTATTACGGATTCCGACAATAAAATCATCCATGCCAATAAACACTTTAAAAGAGTAAGTGGTTATTCTGAGAAAGAATTAATTGGAGAAACATTAGAGTTAATTGATTCAGGGCATTTTGACCAATCTTTCTGGGATAGTGTAGAGATTCACCTTAAATCGGGAAATGTTTGGAAAGGGAGAGTTAAGTACAGAAATAAATCAGGCGATTCATATTGGGTTAAAAGTACGATAGTTCCTTTGATTGATGAAAATACTAATCGTCCGGTTGAGTTTTTTCACATTCAAAAAGATATTAGCGAAATTGTTAAAAATGAACAAGAAAGAGTCAACAAAATTATTTACAAACACGAAAAGAATAATGAAGACATTTCTCATAGCCTAAGAGAAGGAATTGCTCAGTCGATGGCAGGTTTGAGCTTCCATTTAACGGCAATGGAAAGTCAAATACAAAGTGGTAAAGCTATTCAAATAGACAGCATTCTTACATTAAAAGAGATTCTAAAAGACTTACTGAACGAGACCAATAATTTGGCTTTCGACATTATGCCAAGAACTTTGATGAAAGAGGGTATTCTAGAATCATTACAAAGTTATTTTGGGAAATTGAAGAAAGAGAATAATACACATATTGAATTTGACCCGAGTCTTGTAAAATGTTTTCCAATTGAAAAAAGTGCTGAAATTCAAGTTTATCGCACTATTGTAAATATTTTTGATTTAGCTCTAAAAAGAGATTCACGACTAAAGGCTAAAGTGAAATTATTTTCCACCCCTTTAATTGGCTTTTATTTAAGAATAGAACAAGACTATATTTTAAATGAACAAAAAATAAAATTAATTATCCCATTGCTCAAAAACATTGAGAAACAGTTGGCATTAGTTGATGGAATCTTTGAAGTACATTCTTCAAACAACTTTAAATCATTTGAATTAAAAGTGATGTTACCCGAAGAGTTTACTATACATAATGAAGTAGAGGTGTAAATCAATTCAGTATCTAAATAGTAAAATCCTCTCACTATTAATTAACTTTGCTGTAAAATTGAATTGATGATAGAAACGGTTCCAAATATTAAATATACAGACAATAGAAACTTCTTTCTTTTAGCCGGACCTTGTGCTATTGAAGGAGAAGAAATGGCTTTTCAAATTGCTGAGCGCATCTATGAAATTACTCACCGTTTAGAAATTCCATGGGTTTTTAAGGGATCGTATAGAAAAGCAAATCGCTCTCGTTTAGATTCTTTTACCGGTATTGGCGACGAAAAAGCATTAAAAATATTAAAAGCAGTAAGTGAAAAATACAATGTTCCTACCATTACAGACATTCACTCAGCTGAGGAGGCTGCAATGGCTGCAGAATATGTTGATGTTCTACAAATTCCCGCCTTTTTATGTCGTCAAACAGATTTACTAGTAGCAGCAGCAAAAACAAATAAACACATAAACATTAAAAAAGGACAGTTTTTAGCTCCTGAAGCCATGAAATTTGCTGTAAATAAAGTACGTGAATCAGGTAATGATCATGTATGGGTGACCGACAGAGGCACCATGTTTGGCTATCAAGATATGGTAGTTGATTTCAGAGGAATACCTAAAATGAAATCATTTGACGTTCCTGTAGTAATGGATATCACCCATTCGCTTCAGCAGCCCAATCAAAGCAGTGGTGTTACCGGTGGGCAGCCTGAATTAATTGAAACAATTGGCAAAGCTGCGATTGCTTCAGGTGCAGATGGAATATTTATAGAAACGCACCACAATCCGGCGGTTGCAAAATCCGATGGCGCGAATATGTTACATTTGGAAAAATTAGAAGAATTATTGGAAAAATTAATTCGCATTAGAAAGGCAGTTATTTAATTTCTAATTGACAATGACCAATGACTAAAAGAAGAACGTAAATTATTACTTGATGATTATCTCCAATAGATATTATCACTTAACAATCTTTGTCTACGGTAAAAAATCACCATCATTTAACGAATCGAATCTGCGAAAATCTGCTTAATCTGTATCATCGGCGTTCTATTCTATATCCACTTTTGTCACCATTTTTGTCAAAAATGCCTCTAAAAAGATTAAAGCAGAAACTGTCTCGCTGTTGCGAGAATCGGTTCTTACTTCGCAGTCTATAGATGCAAAACCTCTAACTTCTTGTTTCTTGCAGCGAAGCGGTCTTTTCTCTATATTCTATACTCTCAAAAAAAACTTTAAGTACTTTAGGCACTCTTTGAAAATATAAAACATGAAACAGTGAAAGTTGAAACTGTCTCGCTAAGGCGAGTGTTGATGCTTTCTTTGCAGACTTTTGTTAGAAACGAAAACCTTCAGACACTTTGCTCCTTTAAGTTAAAAAAATCTGCTTTTCACTTTAGTTTTTCAGCCTTAATCCTTTCTCCATCATCCTTAATTCGATTTGCTTTTCTAAAAGCGCAGCGGTCTTGACTCTAAATTCTTATAAAAATCAATCATCATAATCTTCCTCTAATTCAATCTCCCCAATTACTTTAAATTCAGTCCGTCGATTTAAGGCTCTTCCCTCAGGATTGTCAGACCCATCGGGCTTTGTATTGGGAGCTATCGGTTGACTCTCACCATAACCTTGCGCTTTTAAACGATTTTTATCAATTCCTTTTCTTCTTAAGTATTTCACTACACTTTCAGCTCTACGCTGAGATAGATTTTGATTATAACCTTCCGAACCTTTACTATCTGTATGTGCACCTATTTCAACAATAATCTCTGGGTTTTGCAGCATAACTTTAAATAATGTAGAATCTATCGACTGAAAAGCTTCTTGAGTCAAATCTGCTTTTCCATATTCATAATAAATGTTTTCAAGTTGAAAAGCTCTCTCTGTAATCTCATTTAAGTTAAAATCTAGTTGATAGCTTTTATTATCCAACTGATTTTTAGTTGACAACTCTTTTTCTTCGCTTAAATAACCTTCCTTTTCTACTCTTACAACGTAATCCTGATTTGGTTCTAATGGCAAAGTAAACTCACCTTGGTCATTTGTTATTGTCAAGGTTTGAAAATAACGTTCCTCTCCATTTTTATCTTTTCTAAATATTTTAACTTTTGCACCAATTAACTTCTTACTTTCTTCTGATGCTAACTGCTTTATTTTTCCTTTTAACATCAATCGAATGCTATCTGTTGATTTAAACTCAAACAAATCATCACAACAATATTTTGCTCCGCTCTTGGTATTTCTATTGCTGGCAAACACACCGCCACTTGCCATTGGATTTAAAACATAATACAATTCATCTGCCGGTGAATTAATTTTATTTTCCAAATTCTTTGGCTCTTCCCATCTACTCCGCTGACCAACTGATTCAAATACATCTAAGCCTCCATTTCCGGGATGCCCGTCTGAACTAAAATACAACTTGCCATTACTTTTACTAATAAAAGGTGTCATTTCATCCCCTACTGAATTAATCTTAGAACCGCAATTGCGAGCAGTTCTATATTTGTCTTTTTTGTGATAATAGGTGCTGTACCAAATGTCTAATCCCCCTTTTCCTTCCTTACGATCTGATACAAAATAAATGGTTTCCCTTTCATTTTCGTCCAAACCAACAGCCACTTGAGTTTCTGTATACTTGCTGTTTACTGCTTCCCCTAATCTAATGGGCTGCGACCAACTTCCTCCATTTTTGTCCATTCGGTAAATATCGCAATCAACATCTCCCCTGTAATTTAACTCACAAGCTGAAAAATACAAGCGACTTTGATCAAAGTTAAATGCAGCACTAGACACCTCCTTCTCTCCCATGTCGGGAATTACATTCCATTGAAGTACATTATGCCATTCTCCATTTTGTTTCTTTGCCTGGTAAAACCTTCTTTTGGGCATTTCTTCTTCTAAGTCATACTTTTCTTTTAGTTCTCCTCTTACAGAATTAAAAACCAACAAATCTTCCGCTATAAAAATGGGAGCACCCTCTATATGATCACCATTAATCTCAGCGCTTAACTTATTAACAACAACTTTATCAACATTCATAAGCACTTCACCCGAAAGTATTTTTTCGCAGCCTTCTACATTAAATTTTGCCAACCGACGATACTTTCGATCATCCTTCTCGCCCAAATATTTTTTTCTAAACTCCTCAAAATTGGGCATAGCAACATCACATTTCCCTTGAGCCTTTTGCATTTCTGCCAAATAGTATTGTGCTAAAAGGTATTTACCCGGCTTTTCATCAACTAGGATCTGATAATTTCTTTCAGCAGCTGCGTAGCTTCCCATTTGTCGGTAATGATTAGCCAATTGCTCTACTACCTTTAAGTCTTTAGGTTTTTTGTCAAGATAAGCTTCATAGTACTCTGCCGCTGATTCTATATCATTTATTCGTTCAGCAGAACGCGCTAGATCTTTTAACTCACCTTTGGAGTAAGTTGAATAATCCTCTTGTCCAAAAGCAAAAAAAGGAGTTATGAATATTGTTGCAATGAAAATAAATCTAATAACGAACACAGGGCAACCTCCTTTTCTGTAATTTTTTATAATCGGCTTTGTATAATAGCGTCAGCTCAAAACCACCTTTATAGTTAGAAGCTAATTCTAAATCAGAAATATTAAAGTCATAAGAAGCTCCCAATTGGAAATCGCCTAAGTTGGCGTGGCTTCCTAAAATAATCGCATCAGTCGTTCTGCTAACACCTGTACGTAAATATAAAAAAGGTTTAATATTATCAACCGGACCAAAAGCTGCTGTATTGAACAAGACTGCTGCCCCCACTATGGCTTCTGAAGCTTTTTTAGCTCTATGGTACGAAAAGTAGGGCAACAAATTCATTTGACTATTCAATTGATGATCGGCTAGAACTTGCAAAGCATAGCCCCTATTCTTTGTATTGTCATTTCCCATAAAAGACTCCTGCGGTTCTGTGAGATTTTGGACGGAAAAGCCACTGTTTAGTTGCCATCGCTCGTTGAGACTTTTCTCCAAACGCACACCTATGTTTAAATTATAAAAGCTCAATTGCTCTCCAACAAAGCTCTCCCCATTGGCCAATTGCTCATTAAAGCCACCGGTATTCCGATCGTATTGAGAAGGAAAAGTCAAACCACTTTGATTAAAGCTTTTGTTCTCTAAATTATTAGAAATACCAAAAACAAAAGTGCCAAAATCATTTTTATATGCTGCTCCTAGGTTTAAAGCAAGACGATTATTGAGCAATTTAGCATCACCACTTTGATCATTGGTATATTGAATTCCACCAAATGCCATTAATGAGCGTATTGGGGTATAGAAATTACGCGTATAATTTATTGCAGAAGTGGTAAAAGGCACTCCAATCGCCTGCCATTGCTGACGATAAATACTGTATGCTTGCCACTTTCCGTCAAAATGATTTAAAAAAGCCGGATTTCTTTCCCGATCTTGAGCAAACCTTTGCGAAAAGTGTACGTCTTGAGCAATAACAGTTGCTGAAATACACAAAATCAAGAGAAAAGTAAAAAGTTGTTTAAATTGAATTTCAATCATTGCGATAAAAGTAATAGTTTTACAGCTATGTGTGAAAAAAGCTTAACAAAATCCGTAAAGTTTCTTTTATTCTTTACTTCTTTAATACTATTAAGTAATGGCTTAAAAGCTCAAATTCAAGCTGATTTTAGCTCAGATACAACAAGTGGTTGCGGAAGTATAACAGTTAATTTTTCAAATACATCAAATGTAAGTGGTAGCGCTTACAACTTTGAATGGGACTTCGGTAATGGAAACTCCTCAATATTAGAAAACCCTTCAGCTACTTATAGTAGTGCAGGTAGTTATGATGTAAGATTGATAGTTAGCAACACTTCAGGAACGGAAAGAGACACAGTTTTAAAGACGAACTACGTTACAATCTTTGATCCACCAAATGCTGACTTTAGTTTCAGTCCTTCGGGCGGCTGTTCACCAATTACAGTAAACTTCACAAACTCTTCTACAGCAGGTGATGCCCCAATTATCAGCAATAGATGGGTATTTGCCGACGGAAGTCAACCATTTTTTGGCAATAATGCCTCACACACCTACCAAACTGCCGGGGACTTTCGACCATCACTCGAAGTTATTGATCAGAACGGATGTAGAGACTTTGCAGTAGATGACACCATTTTTGTTACCGCTTCTCCGATAGCAAGAGTGACTACCTTAAACAGTAGAATATCATGCCAATCACCTTACACCGTTAATTTTAAAAGTAACTCTACAGGCTTTAACCTAACTTACGATTGGGATTTTGGCGATGGTTCAAGTTCTACACAAGAAAATCCATCACATACATACAATTCTTTAGGAAGGTATAACGTAAGGTTAATTGTAAACGACCCAAACTGTAGTGACACCTTGCTTTTAAATGAATATGTTATTTTAGAAAATAGCACAGCCTACTTTAAACTACCAAAAGATACACTGTGTGTAGGAGAAGAATTCAACCTTATAGACAGTTCACAAGGTGCAGCTATTTACAGCTGGAATTTTGGTGACGGCACACAGAGAAATGGAAAAAATGCAAGTCACACTTATCAAGATTCCGGCTATTTTGAAATTACCCTAAATGTTTCTGCCGGTGCAGCTTGTACTGACACTTATTCAGACTCTGTTTATGTTCAGAAAGTAACGGCCGATTTTGAGACTGATACAACATACACCTGCCAGCCAGGCGAAGTAGCTACATTAGCTTACACAGGAATAAACGGTGATTTTTTTGAATGGTGGATAGGGTATCCAGACACTTCTCTTCTTTACACAGGTGATAGTATTTTTGTAAATCAACTTGACACAGGCATTTTTAGTGACACGCTTTATGTGCAAAGTACCGCAGGCTGTAGAGATACTGTCATTAAAAATAATAACCGACAAGTCCAACGACTGTTTACTGAGTTTTTAGCAAATGGCAAAGCATATCCTACGATAAAAGATACAATTGGTGGTTGTTCTCCATTAGAGGTTGAATTTACAGACAAATCTTTCGGCCCTGGCATTATAAACTACTGGAGATGGGGCTTTAATGAAGATAGTTCTTTTGTTCAAAACCCTACAAAAAACTTTGTACCTGATTCATTATATTCAGTAACACTGGAGATTGAAAACAACTTAGGCTGTAAAGCTTCTTATCAGCGTATGTTACGCTCAGGATTTAAACAAAACCCCAGCTTTACATTCTATCCCGATTCCATCTGTGTTTTAGACACCCTTTTTATTGTAGATCAAAGCACCGATGCTTCAAGAATCGATGAATATACTTTTCAGCTTATGGGTAGCCAATCAAACGAACAATTATCAAGTATTAGAACTTCAGACCCATCTAATATATTCTTTACTGACCTAAATGAGACTGGTGACTTTTATTTAATATTGGGTGTTGTCGACAATGGTTGTGATACTAACACCACCTCTCAAAACTCTTTTCATGTTAGTGGTCCAGTTTCTGATGCTTTAGCTGATGCAACCATAGATTGTAGCGACAAGAGAGTAGTTCAATTTACAGGTAACATAAAGGAAGCTACTAGGTTTTATTGGGATTTTGGAGATGGTAGTCCTTTGGATTCTGTAAATGAAAATCCTTTACACAACTATCCACAAAAAATGGTTTATCGGGCTATACTTACAACATACAACGACACCAATAATTGCGCTCCATATAAAGACACTATTGACTTAAACTTAGGTTCATTACCACCAATTCAAATTGCCCCAGACAGCATGGAATACTGTTTAGATAGCAAAGCAGAATTCTTTACTGCCGACTCTGCCATTTATCCTTTTGTATATTGGATTATTGATGGCGATACTGTTAGTACAAAAAAGAAATTTAATACTATCTTAGATGAAAGAGGCAGCTTTGAGTTTAAACTTTATGCAGAAGATGCTTTAGGTTGCCCTTCGATAGATGTTGATACCTTATTTGTATCCAGACCGATCCCAAAAATAAGTTATGAAATACTTGAAGCTTGTTTACCTATGGAGGTTATTTTTAAGGATTCCTCCTTTAGTGATACCACTATTTCTTCATGGCGCTGGACGTTTGACAATAATGACACATCTTATCAAGAAATCGACACAGTTTTATATCCAAATACCGGCAAGCAAGATATTTCACTGAGAGTGGAAAATATTTTCGGTTGTGCAGACTCAATTTTCAAAGAGGACTATATAAGCACTTCAAACTTTGATGTTAATTTCAGTCAATCAAAAGTGGTCATTTGCGAAGGAGATTCAGTGCTTTTTAGAAACATGTCTTCCGGAAATAACATCGATTTTATTTGGATCTTTGGCGAGGATACCGTTGAGTCTAACGATATAAATATACAGCACACATTTAACCTGTCTGATACTTTCAACATTATATTAATTGGCGAAAATGAGTTGGGTTGCAAAATTGTTGAGAACAAAATTGAGGCTTTGGTTGTAGGTGAAAAACCTTCTGCCAACTTTGTTGCAGATAATACCGTTTCTTCTTGCTACCCTTTCGATGTTAACTTTACCGACTTGTCAAGTGGTAATGTTACTAGTTGGCAGTGGGAATTTGGCGATGGCAATTCTTCTGCTTTGCAAAACCCATTTAATTCATACACTTCTCTGGGAAAATTTGATGTTTCGCTAATTGTGAGCAATGATGCCGGCTGTGTAGACAGTACTTCAAAGCCACAATACATTGAGACAAATGGACCATCAGCCGATATTCAGCTAAATAAAGATACTGCTTGCATCCATGAGCCGATTACTTTTAGTATTGTTAACCAACAAAATGTAGAAAATTTCCAATGGGACTTTGGTGATGGAACTGTGAGTAATAATGCAACAGCTTCACACTCTTTTAAGCGAACAGGAACAGTTTATTTTACTTTATCCATTTTTGACTCCTTACAAATTTGTCAAGTTGTTCTTTTAGATTCAGTACATATTTTTGAAATTTCAGCAGACTTTATGGTAAATGAAGATACTGCTTGTCAACCTCATCTAGCTAAGTTTACACCTTTATCTCCCGGAGCAAGTCAACTAAACTGGGACTTTGGAGATGGCGGTACTTCATTGCAAAATACTCCAACTTACCTATACCAAAGCCCTGGAACATTTACAGCTGAACTCATGGTAAATTCTCCTTTGGGTTGTAAAGACACTGCTGAACATGAAATAATAGTCTATCCTAAACCAATAGCTCAAAGTCATAACGATACGACAATTTGTTTTGGCGACACCATAGCCTTATGGGTGAATGGTGGCAATAGTTACCACTGGAATAATGAACAGTATTTAAGTAACGACAGCAGTGCATTAACTCTCGCTTGGCCGGACACAACAACTACTTTTCAAATAGAAGTTTACAATCAATTTAACTGTATTGATACTGCCTTTATTCGTGTTGAAGTATTGCCTCCACCAATTGAAGATCCTTTAAACATATCAGATACTAGTATAATAATTGGCGAATATATTGACTTAGACGCTACCGCCGGAGAAAAACTCAACTATAGCTGGCGTCCAAAAAAAGGTCTAAACTGCAATAATTGCCCTACTCCAAGAGCGCAACCTTTAAAAAACACTACCTACATTGTCAATATCAGCGATCCTTTTGGCTGTTATAACTTTAATGACACGATTAATATTGAAGTAATTGAAAAATACTCATTGGAAGTACCTAATGCTTTCTCACCCAATGGAGATGGAAATAACGACATTATTTACGCCAAAGGTTGGGGCTTAAAAAAATTGATAGCCTTCAAAATATTCAATCGATACGGAGAGCTCGTTTTTGAATCCAATGACTTTGATAAAGGGTGGGATGGAACTTATAAAGGTAAGCCCCAAAATATGGAAACTTATGTTTACACTGTAGAGGCAGAAACTTATAGCGGAAAGGTATTAAGTAGAAAAGGAAACATTAGTTTGTTAAGGTAATCCTAAACTATTACTAATTCCCCACTCTCAGTGTAAAACAAATAAGCCTCAATAGGCAATTCTGTCATCTGTTTTAAAACGGCAACATACTCCAAAACTTGTGCTTGGTGGGCTTCGCTCTTTTCTCCTGTTTTATAATCTATAACAGCCCAATAATCATTATCCATAACCACTAAGTCCGGACGTAAAATTTTTCCTTTTTCAGTCATTAAAGTTGCTTCTCTCTTTCTTTTTAATTGAGGGTTTAGGAATGGCTGTAGTTCAGAGTTTGTTAGAATCTCTTTTAGCTTTTCAAGCAATTGTTTGGCTTCTGAAGAATTTATTTTACCACTACTTAAATATTCATTCACCACCTCTTTGGCTTTTGAAGGTTGAGTAACTTTTGCTAAAAGTTCATGCAGCAAATTTCCGTAAACTCTACCTCCATCTTGATCTAACAGCTCCCACTCCTGTTCTGCTTCTCTGCTTATTTTCAATTTATCAAACCACGGTGAGGAATGATAAGAAAGGTGAAATGGCAAACTGACCTCTTTACTCTCCTCCACCTTATTTATCTCACATTTATTTTGTCGTTTTCCCCATATAAAGCGCTCATGCTCTTCATCAACTTTTTCCAAATGCTCCTCAGAAGCAAACTGCAATAACAAATTAGCTAAACTTTCCTCATTCCCCTTTTTTGAAAGAGCATTGGCTCTTAAGTACAATCGGTCAGCTGCTCTGGTAAAAGCCACATAAGTTTGATGTAAAAAATCTGAATTAACTTGCTCTTTTTCCTCATGGTACTTTTCTGCAAAAGCAGAATTTTCTATATCGCTTTGTGCTTCCACCAAGGCATAAGGCAAAGGAGCTTCTTGTATTTTTGAAGGTTTCACCCACAAATAACCTTTCACTTTTCTTGCCTGAGAACTGATAAAAAGCATAATCACTACCGGAAACTCCAAGCCCTTAGATTTATGAATCGTCAGCACTTCTACCGCATTTATATCTGCGGGAATATCCAATGCCAACTTTTCGTTTTTTTCTTCCCAATACTCCAAAAAAGCGTTGAAATTATTTCCATTGTTTTGTGAAAATGCATAGACTTCTTCTTGCAGGAATTGCACGTATAAATCAAACTTTTTATTCAATTCAAAAGTGCGGATTAACTCTTCAAAAAGAGCATGTAAAGGCATTAATTTTAAGTTGATAAGATTTAAATTAAATCCATAATCAGCTAAATAATCAACTAATCTATTCTCATTTTTTATGCACCAATTTAGGTGTTGATCTATTTCTCCTTTTAACATTCCGGCTTCACTCAAAAACACTAAAATTCCCTTTTGGGCGAGCACATCTTCTTGATTAAAAATCCACTTTGACAAATTGATTAAAAAACGAACTTGTGGTGCACTTTTAATCAGCAGTGCTTCCGAAGAAATAACCGGTATATTTTTTTGCTGCAAATAATTTGCTACTAATGAAGCATCTTTGTTCTGATTACACAAAACGGCAATATCTCTATAAGTATAACCGTCCTTAACAGCTTCTAAAACATCTGCTAAAGTTTGCTCTAAATGCGAATCCTTACTTTTATCTTCTAGAATAAAAATATCAATCATTCCCTGCTTTAAGTCGGCTTTTACTTCTTGTTTGTAATCTGTAAAAACTTTGCCTGCACCTTCTTTAAACTGCTCATGTTTGGAAATGAATTGAAAAAAAGCATTGTTAAACTTTACAACCTCATCTTTAGAGCGCCAATTCTTAGCCAGTTCTAGTTCCTGATATTGAGCTTCTAGTGTTTGCAGTCGTTGATTTACCCAGGGGTTGTCCTCAAAGTTTTGAGGGCGATAATTGGGCATTTCTGCCAATTGCTTCATTTCTCCACCTCTAAAGCGATAAATGGCTTGTTTGGCATCTCCTACAATTAAATTCATTTTTCCTCTTCCCAAAGATTCTTCAATTAATGGCAAAAGATTCATGAATTGCAGTTCAGAAGTGTCTTGAAACTCATCAATCATATAGTGATTGTAGCGCTCTCCCAAACGCTCGTAAATAAAAGGCATGGGTTCCTGCAACACCACTTCAGCAATCTTTTTATTGAAATCGGCAATGGGCAAAATGCGCTCTTCTTTCTTAAAAGCTCCCATCTGCTTCTCAATTAAAGTCAGAAGCGACAAGGTGTAAAGACTTTTAATGACCGCTTCTCTACCAAGGTAGTTTGCTAGTTCACTTTCCAATAAATTTTGCACTTCATAAAAAGCCTCTTTCAACTGATTACTAATTCCATCAATAGCTGATTTATCCCCGGAAGTTGCTTTGCTAGCGTACCACTTATCTTCTTCTATAGTGGTTCGAACGTAAGAATTTGCTTCTACTGATTTAAGCGAAAAACCTTTTGTGTTTCTATCAAAATAGGAATAAATGCCTGTTTTTCCTCGATAAAACATTGAGGCATCAATGCCGGAATCAAGAATTAACTGATTTGCCTTTTCACAAATAGCATTCAACTGACTAACAAACTCTTTATTCTGTTTCTGATAGGTTTTACGCAATTGAATAAAGTCCTCTTGCTTACATTTTTTCAGACCTTCTATGTAAATGCTATTTTGATCATCCAACAGTAACTTTGCAAAATCAATTAAATCTTCATCAATGCGCCAACTTTTGTTTTCTTCAATTTTATAATAGGCAAAAGCAAAAAGCATATTGCTCAAATGTCGGTCTATGCCCACTTCTTGAATTAATCGCTCAACCGACTCTTCCAAAATTCTTTTAGGGTCAATTTCCACTTGAAAATTAAGTGGCAAGCCTAAATCTTTCGCAAATGTTCGAATTAAGCGATGTGTAAAACGGTCGATCGTGCTAATGCTAAAATCTCCGTAATTATGTAAGATATTGGTTAAAACAAATTGGCACTTTTCCCGAATTTGAGTTTCTTCCATTGCTGTTTCCTGCACCAATAAACTGACTAGATCATCACTTTCGTTTTCAGAAATTGATTTTAGTGCGCCAAGCAAACGCTCCTTCATTTCCAAAGTAGCTTTATTTGTAAAAGTAATTGCCAAAATGGAAGAAAAATGAAAGTGGCTCTCTGCTTTCAAGCAAAGCTTTAAGTACTCTTTTACTAAAGTGAAAGTTTTGCCGGAACCGGCAGAGGATTTATAAACTTGAAACAGTTGATTCATGAAAGTATTTTTATTCGGCACAAAGTGAAAGGATAAATTTAAGCTTTTCTTCCAGGGGAAGTTTAGCATCTATCCAATCAATTTTAAACCCTTGCTTCTCCATTCTTCTGTACCAAGTCATTTGCTTTTTGGCAAAGCGACGAATAGCTTGCAATAAAGAGTCAAACATTTCGTCGTAACTCAATTCTTTCTGAAGATAAAGTGAAATGAATTTATATTCCAAACCGTAATACTGCAACTGTTGATGAGAAACGCCTTTGGCTAGTAATTGCTCCACTTCCTCAATCATTCCGGCTTTCAAACGCTCTTTGAGGCGATTTTTTATTCTATTGCGCAATTCCTCCCTTGGCATTTGAATTCCAAAAATGCGGTAGTTTTTAATGGGTGAAACTTCTTTCTGATCAGAATATTGCTGAGTATGCACCTCAATTTCAATGGCTCGCAATGTACGTTCTCTATCGGTTAAGTCTGTTTTATTGTGCTGTTTTGGATTTAAATTAATCAAGTAATTATTTAACTCTTGCTGACTGTAATTATCTAATTCAGAACGAAGCGCAAGATTTTCGGGAACCTCCAATAATTTTTCGCGATTTAAAGCTGCTTGAATATACATTCCGGTTCCACCACAAAGTACGGCTTGATTTCCTCGACTTTTTATTTCTCTAAAAGCTTCAAAACAATCCTGTTGAAACCGAAAAAGATCGTATTTTTCACCGGCATCTAAAATATCAATTAAGTGATAAGGAGTCTGCTTTCCCTTGTAAACATACTCCTCCAAATCCTTTCCACTCCCCAAGTCCATTCCTCGATAAAGCTGACGACTATCGGCGCTAATAATCTCGCCATTTAACTCAGCAGCTAACACTACGGCTAGCTTTGTTTTTCCCACTGCTGTAGGTCCAATGATGGCAATTAAGTCGTAGTTCATGCCATAAAACTAAGAATAATTGACTTTAGGTTATAAACTCTCTTAATCTTTGAAAAGGTTCAAAAAATGAGTTAAAAAACTCTTCTGAAGAGCTAATTAAAACTCCTGATCAACAAACTTCGAAAAAACCTCTTTGTGTTTTTCTAAGTCTAAATTAGGAGAAACAGAAACTCGGGCAATGTAATCTTTATCGTCCTCCTTGGTTGTTCCTTGCGTTGAAGTTGCCGGAATTGTCCAATAGCAGCCTTTCAACTGACCATAACTCACGCAATATTTACTTTCGCCTGGAATTTCGTCAATCATCATATTGATTAACTTTAAGTTTAAGGCTCTCTTATACTCTTCTCGCTCTTCATCTGTGTTTCCTTTGGTCGGCAAGTCGAGTGAAAAAACAGAAGGGGTAAATCCTTCTCCGGCTAATTCTTCAGAAACAAAGTTTATTTTGGCATCAGGTAGTTTTGTTCTAATGAATTCAACGAATTCTCTAGTATTTTCATAAGCATCTGCTATACGCTGATTCATCGAAGGTAATTGTTCAGCTAAAGTTTCTACTTGAAGAGCGGTTGCAGCATTGTCGCAAAGCCGAAGGTGCTTCTCAATTTCACTCATTAAGTCAGCTGCTTTATTGTTGGCAACGCAATAGCCGGCTGTGCACTTACCTCCACTGGGGAATTTAGAGCCACTTACGTAAGATATGGTTTGAATGTCGGAAAAGATTCCGTTTTCGCTCAAAAACTGTACATTCGGACAAAAAGTTTGATCTAGTATAAAAACAGGAGCAACTGCCTCATTTCCTTCAGGAGTTTGTCGTTTTTTACTCAAAGCTTCCCTTAGTTTTTCAAGATTGGGCACCTCAACTCTCGGATTCGTCGGTATTTCTGCAATAATTAAGGGAACGGCATCTTCATCGGCTACACGCTGCAAAACTTGATCTGTACTCTGAACCATATCGTTATCGCCATCAACCGGCAAGTCTAAAATAGACACATTAGGCAAGCAAGCGGCAACTCTTCTCGCTTGGTCGTTTGTACCGCCATAGCAGTTTGGTGGGACAATAATTTTTATTGCTTTTCCATTGTGTTTCTGTTGAGCATCGTCAATTAAGCCCATCATGATTGCGTATTGCATCGACAAGCCACTTGAGGCCAAAATTGCATCACTATTACTTGCCGTAATTTTTTTGATAGAAGCAATAACAGACTTTTTATTTTCCGAATACTTGCCCTTTGACTGATCAGAAACCGATTCACCGATAAGCATTTTTAGCGCAGCATAGCAATTCGCCGGTGTCATTGCAATGGATTCTCTCCTACGAACATGCTGAATGGCAGAAACGTAATCTTTATTTTCATCTCCATTTACAATCATTATACTTCCCAAATCTCCGTAAAGATTCAAGTAAAAATCAACTTGATTATTCAATTCAACTTTCCCAATCTGCTCCTCTTGACCAATCAAAATAGTACTTCCATCAAAGTCGGGAATATCATTCTTACTCTTTATTTGCTTTAGCTCAAAATTGTATCCATAAACTGATTTTACAACAGCTTCATCAAAATTCTTCGGCAAATCATTTACATAAAGAATTTGTGTTTTCTTTTGATCGAAAAGATTCTTTCTGAGCACAGCCAAAATGGGCATGGTCTTAGAAGAAAAACTAATAATATGATCTGCTTTAAGCTCGTTTATCTTGGCAATTGACCACTCCAAAACGGTAGATAATGGATGTCCAAGGCGAATGTAGTCGTAAGAAGTTGGCAACTCGCTCAAGGCTTTAACACCTGAATTTCCATCAGAATACAATTCTTCAAAACGCTCCAAAAACTCTGTTTTAGCCAAGTCTTCATTATATATATCCAAACGGTGAGTCGTTAACTTCAACCAATCTTCGGGAGTATTATTAATTATCGCTTTAAGGTAATCAATTATCTTGTTCATATATCTTAAAATCAACAGAAATAGAGCATTAACAAACTGTACTGCAAGGCTCTAAACTCTTTAAACTAACTATTTATAAATTATTTAATTAGGAAAACAAAGGTATTTATTATTCGACGTTATAAGAAAGATAAATGAGGAGATTTTACGAATGAAAAGTATAGGAGCATTCCAATAAAGCGCATGCAAAACAGCCTCCTTTTACTAAAAATCACAAACATAAACACCTTACTGCTAAACAATAGAAAAAATACTTATAGCATCAAAGCAATAATTCCCACTGCCGATTCATTGCTTACTTTTGCCGTCCATGGAGAAAGAGTTTCACATTTTTGAGTTGAGCAATGGTTTGCGTGTGGTTCACAAGGAGGTTAGTCGTCCGGTGGCGCACTGTGGCCTTTTAATCAATGCGGGTACACGCGATGAGTTGGAGGGAGAAGAAGGTTTAGCTCACTTTATTGAACACGCCATTTTTAAAGGCACCAAAAACCGCAGAGCTTATCATATTTTAAATCGACTTGATAGTGTTGGCGGTGAACTCGACGCCTACACAACCAAAGAAATGACTTGCTTTTACGCCTCCTTCCTCACCGAATACTACGAAAGAGCCATAGAGTTAATTAGCGACATTACACTATATTCAACCTTTCCTGAAAAGGAACTGGAAAAAGAAAAAGCCGTGGTAATGGATGAGATTCTGGTTTATTTAGACAGTCCGGCTGATCAAATTTACGATGATTTTGAGTCGCAGGTTTTTGAAAAACACGCCCTGGGAAATCCCATTTTAGGCAAAGCAGAAAGTTTGAAAAAGTTTAACAAAGAAATGATTCACAACTACATGAATCGCTTGTACAAAACTGAAAATATGGCATTTACTTCGGTAGGCAATATTTCCGTGAAGCGCTTAAAAAATAAACTGGAAAAGCACTTTGCCTCCCTTTCTACCGACCACATTAAAAATCCTCGTTACCCTTTTGCTCCTCGAAAAGCTAAAAAAGTAAAAGTAAAACGCGATAGTTATCAAACACACTGCATGTTGGGCAAATCTACTTTTGGGGGCGACAATCCCAAACGCATGGGCTTGAGTTTGCTCAACAACATTTTAGGCGGGCCTGCCATGAACTCCATCTTGAATTTAAAAATTCGCGAGAAATACGGCTTTACCTATAACATTGAATCGAATTATGCTTTGTACTCCGACAGTGGTTTGTTTTCCATTTACCTAGCTACCGACCCAAAATACACCAACCGCAGTCTAAAAGCCGTTTTAACAGAATTGAAAGCCTTGCGCAACAAAAAACTAAGCAGCAACAAGTTGCATTTAGCCAAACAACAATTGAAAGGTCAAATGGCCATTGGCAGAGAGAGCAACAACAATTTAATGTTGAGCTACGGCAAAAGTTTGTTGATGAAAAACAAAGTAAAAACTTTGACAGAAGTATATGCCGATTTAGATTCTATTACAGCCGAAGAAATTCAAGACATTGCCCAAAATGAATTGAATCCGGATGATTTTGATTTCTTATTTTTTGAAGGGAAATAAATTCAATTATGAACTACACACTGTAATTGTTGAAAAACTGCTTAAACTCTTCTTCACTCACCACTTCCCAATATGGTTCATAATTGTGAAGCATGTCTTGTAAATAATTACGGTCGGGTAATATTTTTACTGTAAAACGATGACTTTCCAGCTTATTAGCCGTCAACTTATACTCAACAAACTCCTCATTACTAGCAACTTTAAAGTAACTCTGTTTGTTTTTATATCTTCTATATTGTGGGAATTCCATCATTCAAAATTCGGAAGCTTTTGTTAAAAAGGCGTTAAACATATCCAAAAAGTCAAAAAATCAGATTACTTTAGGCTGTTGAAAGGATATCAACACTTTTGAAAAAATACGCCAATGAATCGGAGTACCATCAGACTAATTATATTCTTTGCTGCCTTTACGCTGGTGGGCATTTTTGGCTTTCAGCTATTCTGGTTTCAGAAAGCATACAACATTAAAGAAAAGCAATTTAATGAACGAATTCACGTCGCCTTGAGCAATGTAGTTAGAGAAGTACAGCGATTAAATGAAGACTCTTCAGATATTTTCGAACCGGTTAAACAAATCACCTCTAACTACTTCTTGGCATCTACTAATGATACTCTTCACCCCTATTTATTAGAAAGCTTATTGAGTAATGAATTTACAGAAAGTAACTTAAAAACTCCTTTTGAGTTTGTTGTATACGACTGTTTTACCGACTCTATTATTTTTGGAAACACTGTAAACCTAGAAGCTGAAGCCAAAAGCCTGGTTTACCGAACTTCTAACAACGACCGATGGAATAAAACCTCCCACTACTTTGGTGTTTACTTTCCTAAAAAAGAGCTTTTTTTAATTGACAATATGGGGTTCTGGATTGTATCCACTTTATTTTTAATATTAGTTGTCATTTTTTTTAGCTATACGATCTGGGTCATACTTCGGCAAAAAAAGCTCTCAGAAGTAAGAACCGACTTTATCAACAACATGACCCATGAGTTGAAAACGCCCATTTCAACTATTATGCTCTCCACTGAAGTATTGAGCAATCCAAACATTACAAAAGATCCGGAGCGATTAAGCAATTACGCTAGGGTGATTAGAGAAGAAAGTGAACGACTTAAAACGCAAGTAGACAAAGTTCTACAAATGGCAAGCTTAGATACAAGTAAAGTAGAGTTGGAATTTAAAAAGGTAGATTTACATCAACTAATAAACAAAACAGTAAGTGGATTTAAACTAATTCTTTCGGCAAATGAAGGTGAGATTTCAACAAATTTAAAAGCATCAAAGCCCATTATAAATGGAGATGAAATGCACCTTACTAATATTTTATTCAACCTAGTTGACAATGCTATCAAATATTCCAAAGATAAACCGCAAATAGAAATTTCTACAGAAAATCATAAAAACGGTCTTTATTTAAGAGTGAAAGACAGTGGAATTGGGATGAGTAGAGAAGAGCAAAAACACGTATTTGAGAAGTTTTACCGCGTTCCCAAGGGCGACCAACACGATGTTAAAGGTTTTGGAATAGGTTTAAATTACGTTTTACAAATGGTAAAAAAACACAAAGGGAAAATTCGACTTAAAAGTGAGCCCAATAGTGGTTCTACATTTAAAATATATTTCCAAAAAGCTAATCAATAAAAGAAAAAACAAATGGATAGTAAGCGAATTTTATTTGTAGAAGATGACCAAAACCTTGGCTTTGTTGTTAAAGATCAATTAGAGTCAGTAAGATATATTGTTGATTGGGAGAAAAGCGGCAGAAACGGATTAAAAAAGGCTTTAAATGAATATTTTGACATTGCCATTTTAGATGTGATGCTTCCGGAAATGAGCGGATTTGAAATTGCTGAGGAACTTGTAGAAGAAAAACCGGAGCTGCCTTTTCTATTTCTAACTGCCAAATCATTGCTTGCCGACAAAGTAAAAGGCTTAAAACTTGGACAAGATTATTTAACAAAACCTTTTGAATTTGACGAGCTAAAACTCCGAATTGAAAATATACTTGAACGTCAGAACAAGCAAACAGACAGCAGTCAAAATGAATTCGAAATCGGAAACTATTCCTTTGATTATATAAATCAATATTTAGACAAGGAGGGAAAACGTACAAAGCTCACAAAAAAAGAAGCTGATTTACTGCGAATGTTGTGTTTACATAAAAATGAGGTTATGCCACGAGAATTGGCACTAACGGCAATTTGGGGCAACAACGACTATTTTAATGGTAGAAGTATGGATGTTTTTATCTCAAAAATCAGGAAACATTTAAGCGAGGATCAGAATATTCAAATCATTAATATTCATGGAGTAGGATTTAAACTGGCAATTAAATAATCAACTTAAAGAAACAATCACTTTTTCTTATTTGCCTTTGCCAACTCTTCTTTTGCTTTTTCTTCAAATTGCCTCACATCAATATTTAACCTTTCCTTTTCTAAATCTGCCATTTTACTAAGAAATTGAGACTGAATTTCTTTTTCTTGAATTTGTTGCTCTAACTCTCTCATTCTATCTTCAAGCTCTTTAATTTTTTCTTTCTCTTCTTTGCCCATAGTTCTATTCTTTTATACGTTAAACTCTAGTATTAAACCTTTTAATGTTTCAAAAGACTCCTTTTTCGGGATACTTAGGAGTAATTGTTCTAAAAAAGCTTTGCAGTTTCTCTAAATCTTCCTCATAGTTGCCGCTTGGATGAATAATTGGGCCAATACCGGCATGTTTTTTTTCGTAATCTAAATAACCACAAACAATGGGTACATTAGCTTGTAAGGCTACAAAGTAAAATCCCTTCTTCCATTCTTTTGCATAACTGCGCGTACCTTCAGGAGTAACCATTAGTGCTAACTCTTCATAATTTTTGTAAAGTGCAGCCATTTTATCCACCATATTCCCTTTGGTTTTACGGTCGATTGGAATACCGCCGGCAACTTTTAAGAAAATATTTAAGGGAAAGAAAAACAGTTCTTTTTTAATCGTGAACTTCAAGCGAATACCCATAATGTAAAAGGCGGCTCTAGCGTAAACAAAGTCCCAGTTACTCGTATGAGGAGCTGCCACCATAACAAATTTGTTAAGCTCCTTAGGAACAGCGCCAATAACTTTCCATCCGCTTAACCAAAAAAGTAGTTTTGAAAAAAGCTTCATACTACAAAGATAAGTTTTGCTAAGCTTAAAATAAACGCTGCTTAACAATAAAGTTCTGCAATTCAACAAAAAGATTTGTATTTTCGAGCCATTAAATGAAGTTATGCACTTTACAGTCAGTTTAATCACTTTCTTATTTTCTTTATCACTATTGGCCGGTGGTGAAGACAACATTGTTGGAGCTAGGTCTCATGCAATCGGTCAGATTTCCATTTTACATCAAGATTTATGGAATGCTGAAAACAACCCTGCCGGCTTAGGTTTTCAAAAACAATTTGGAGGCGGTTTTTCTTATGAAAGTCCTTTTATGCTGAACGAACTAGCCTATAAAGCAGCTGTTTTTGCCTATCCTACAAGCATGGGGGCTTTTGGATTAAGTGTTGGTCAATTTGGCTATAGCCAGTACAGCGAAAATAAAATTGGAATATCTTACGGTCAGCGTTTAAGCAAAACTTTTGCCTTGGGCGTTCAGCTGAATTACTTAAGCACACAAATAGCTGAAGGTGGTTACGGTAGCAATTCTGCTTTAAGTGGAACGATTGGATTAATGGCAAATATCAGTGACGAATTTAGCCTGGCAGCTGTTGTAGTTAATCCCAATCGTGCAAAGCGCTCTAGTTTTCAGGATGAGCGATACCCAACACTACTAAAACTTGGACTGGCATACAATTTCTCTGAAAAAGTAAAATTACTCTCCGAAGTGGTAAAAGATATTGACTTTGATGCAAATGCTAAAGTAGGCATTGAGTATCATGCCATTGAATCATTGTACTTGAGAGTTGGGTACGCCTCAAATCCCGCCCTCAGCACTTTTGGATTTGGCCTATTGTTCAAAGACTTTCAACTTGATTTTGCTTCAGGCTTTCATTCCACTTTAGGGTTCACACCACAAATATCACTTTCTTTTAGTCCAACAAAAGATTAATTCTTGAAAGTACATTTATTAAAATATCAATTTGTTTTACTGCCACTTATCTTCATAAGTGTAAAAAGTGGATTTTCTCAAGAAGTAGATGAAGTTGATCTAAAAAATAACATTATAGAACAAAGAGTAGATTTTCTGCTTGATGCCAACGAAAGTGGAGATGCTGATTTTACTACATTGTTTGAACAATTGGAATACTATTACGACAAGCCCATCAACTTAAACGCTGCCGATGAATTGGATTTGATTGATTTAGGATTGTTAAATGATATTCAAATTAACAATTTGTTTGCACACATTGAAAAGCACGGTAAACTCATTGCCTTTGAGGAACTTCAAAGCATTGAGGGTTTTGATTTAGAAAGCATTCGTATGATTCAGCCTTTTACCAAAGTTAGCGGCGACCTTGACCAACCATCGCTTTCTTTTAAGAACATCATCGACGAAGGCTCTTCACAGTTTTTCTTAAGGTATACTAGAATAGTTGAGGAGCAAAATGGCTATGCTCCGATTTCCGATGAAGAACTTGAAGAGAATCCGAACAGCAGATACCTTGGTAGTCCCGATAGAATTTACAGCCGATATCGTTTTAATTATGCGAACAATATCAGCTTGGGATTTACAGCAGAAAAAGATCCGGGAGAAGAGTTTCTGCAAGGAAGTCAGCCCAATGGTTTTGACTTTTACTCTGCACATTTGTTTTTACAGGGATTTGGTAAAGTTAAGCAGTTAGCAATAGGAGATTTTCAGGCTCAATTTGGTCAGGGATTAACTTTTTGGTCGGGTTTAGCTTTTGGAAGAACTCCAAGTATTTTTACGCTTAAACGAAATGCCCCAAAACTCAGGCAATATACTTCTGTTCAAGAAGATTTATTTTTAAGGGGCGGTGGACTTACATTGGCGCACAACAATTTTGAACTCACTGTATTTTACTCTTCAACAAAAGTGGATGCAAATATTTCAGGACTTGACACCCTCAACAATGAATTCATCGTATCATCTCTCTCAGAAGATGGTTTTCATCGAACTGAATCTGAATTAGAAGATAAAAACGCCATTAGAAATACTTATTTGGGAGGTCATTTAGCTTATAATAAACGAAATTTAAAACTAGGAATTACGGCTGTTCACAATGAGATTGGCGCACAATTTCAACCAAGAGAGCAGACTTACAACAAGTTTAGCAACTTAGACAATAATAATACAAACCTGGGATTCGATTATAACTATCTCTACAAGAATGTAAATCTATTTGGCGAAGTTTCTCATTCAATTGACGGTGGAATCGCCTATACCAATGGTGCCTTAATAGTAATTGACCCAAGACTTTCACTTGCCATTCAAAACAGAAAGTTTCAAAAAGACTACGCTCCACTTCAGAGTAATGCTATTGGCGAAAGTTCAACAAACACAAATGAAGAGGGAACTTTTATTGGAATTAATGCACGCCTAAGCGAAGAACTAACACTTTCGGCTTATGCCGACCGCTTTGCATTTAAATGGCTGCGTTTTCAAACTGATGCACCTTCAGAAGGTCATCGTTTATTAGCACAGATCAACTACAGTCCTTCCCGAGCAATGGATGTGTATTTTAGATTCCGACAAAGAAATAGAGGTAGAAATGATCGTTTTAATGAATCAGAAATAAATCAAATAGCAGAAGAAAGCACGACTAATTACCGACTGCATTTTGCTTACAAAATAACTTCCGCATTTCAAATTAAAAGCAGAGTTGAGTTAACAGACTACCGTTTAGGAAACCATCGTGAAAACGGACTATTAATTTATCAAGATCTAATTTACAAACAACTAAGTTCGCCCATTTCATTTTCTGCCCGCTATGCTTTATTTGATACCGACTCCTACTACAGCAGAATTTACGCTTATGAAAGTGATGTGCTTTATGCCTTTTCAATTCCGGCATACAATGGCAGAGGAAGTCGATTTTACATTACCGCAAAATACCATATTGCCAGAGGAGTGGATTTTTGGTTGAGATATGCTCAAACTTATTATACAGACCGATATGAAATTGGCAGCGGTAAAGAACAAATTAACGGCAACACCAAAAGTGAAATTAAAGCTCAACTTCGTTTAAAATTTTAAGTCATGAGTAAAAGATTGCGAAGCAAAAAACAGTACTACCTTTTTCACTCAAGCCTATTTTTGGCATTTGCCATTATACTTTTTGCTCAAAATGATCTATTCCTCGGTAGCTTTTTATTTTTTAGCGCAATGATAAACCTTTTAGCATATCGTCAGCTGCATTGGCGAATAGCGCCCATCACTGTTATTATTAACCTTTTCAATTCAGCGACAGGAATTACACTTACTTATAATTTTTGGGTAGTTAACAACAACTACTTAGCTGTTTTGTGGTTACTATTAAGTATTGCGTACCTCATTGCTTCATTACGCCAGATTTATTGCATTGTGGTTTATCGCTTGAAGAAAAAATACAAGCGATAAAAAAGACGCTTAGCTCGTAATTTTAACCACTCCACATTTTTCTAATTCCTCCCAAAAGTGAGGGAAACTTTTACTAACTACCTTCGGGTTTTCGATTTCAATCTCATTAAAAATGACAGCAAGGGGGGCTAAACACATCGCCATTCTGTGGTCGTTATATGTAGAAAAAGCAGGTTTTAGGTTAATGTCAATTTCCTTTTTGGGAATTATTTGGATCCTATCTTTTCCGAGCTCCTTTACTTTTACTCCTATTTTATCTAATTCATTTTTCAATGCTGATACTCGATCAGATTCCTTAATTCTAAGCGTTTGCACGCCTTTAATTTCTGCAAAATCGCATAAAATTGCAGCAGTAACTGCAACAGATGGAATCAAATCAGGACAGTCGGTTAAATCCAATGAAAGCGACTGTTGAACTTCCGATCCTTTTATTAATTCTACTCCTGTAGCTGTAAAAACAGTTTTTACTCCGAAGGATTCAAAAACACTTGCCAAACGCCGATCACCTTGTAAACTATTTTCGCTCAAACCAACAAACGTTATTTTGGGAATATTTGTCAAGGCCAACATCTGATAAAAAAAAGCAGCAGAAGACCAATCTTTCTCCACTTCTATCTCTCCTTCAGAGTAATAGATGGAAGGCAATACTGAAATTATATTGCCATTAAAATCAACATCAGCATTTAAGCGCTTCATCAAAGAAACCGTTAAGTCAACATAGGGTTTTGAGACCAACTCACTCAACTCAACTTTAAGTGATGTAGATAAATATGGAGCAATCAACAACAAGGCTGAAATAAATTGACTGCTGACAGAGGCATCTACCTTCAACTCCCCTCCGGATAATTTTTTCCCAACAATTTCCAATGGAGGATAGCCCTCTTTTTCTAAATAATTTATCTGAGCTCCCAATTTTCTGAGCGCATCCACCAAAATTCCAATCGGTCGTTCATACATGCGATCTGCTCCACTTAACCTAACTCTTTTTCCTTCTTGTATTACAAAAAAAGCACATAAAAAGCGATAAGCCGTACCAGCCATTCCAACATTTAAGTGTTGTTCAGAAGATTGTAGAGCCCTTTGCAGCAGCTTGGTATCTTCTGCCAATGAAAGTCCGTTGATTTTAAATAAATTATTGGCTAATGCTTGCATAATCAACAAGCGGTTACTTTCACTTTTTGAAGAAGGCAAGTTTATTTCTATTGCACTATTCTGTTTAATAGCTTTTAAGCTCAAATTATCCATATTTTGCTACATAATATAAGAGAGCTGTTTTCACCTCCATTTCTGAAACTTCCACATCGATTTCAGCATTTCCAATCTGCTTCAATAAAGTAAAACGACTTTTACCCATTTCACTTTTCTTATCCTGTTGTATAAAGTTTACAATTTCATCAATAGCAGACTCACTAAAGTCGACTTTCACATAAAAGTGCTGAATGCTTTGAGCAATTTCATTAAACACCTCTTTTGGCAAGTTTAAATACTTTACGGACAAAAAGCTTTCTATATACATGCCGGCAGCTATAGCAAAACCATGAGGTATTGGGCGACCGATTTTCATAAAATAGCTCTCAATAGCATGTCCCACAGTATGACCAAAATTCAACTTTTTGCGCTCTCCTTTTTCCAATGGATCTACTTCCACTACCCTGCTTTTTATTTGCACGGATTTCTCAATATGATCAGCTAAGCTTTGCCAGTTTTCAAGATCTACTTCTTTTAGCTCTTCCCAATAAACAGCATCGGCAATTAAGGCGTGTTTCAGCACTTCGGCAAATCCACTTTTGCGCTCATCTATAGAGAGTGTTTTTAAAAATGGTGGATAAATTAAAATGGCTTTAGCCTGAGCAAAAAGTCCCAATTGATTTTTAAAATGCATAAAATCAATGCCACATTTACCACCTATAGCTGCATCGGTCATACCCAAAAGCGAAGTAGGCAAATGAATAAAAGGAATGCCCCTTTTATAAACCGAGGCTATAAAGCCCCCTAAATCGGTAATCATACCTCCTCCCAAATTGACAAAAAGCGTCTGACGATCGGCTTTGGCTTCGCTGAGTTTTTCCCAAATGTTCAAACAAACTCGCCAATCCTTAGTTGCTTCGCCGGCAGCTTCCACATGCAAATCGTAAACTACATTTTGTTTTAGTAAAACCTCTTCCAAAATCGGCCAACAAAAGCGATGGGTGTTTTCATCACAAAGTATAAAAAGTCTGCTGTATTTATCGATTTCAATAGAGCTCAACAGCTTTACTACTGAATGTATGATTTGAGGCTTTGAGAAATTGCTTTGTTGCATGAGGGATCTGTTTCGCTTCAAAGCTAAGAAAAATTTGAAGTGAGTTAAGGAGTTGTTTGTAAAAGTGATTTGGGTTAAAAGAACGCTGTTTTGCAAGAAAATAGAATTTAGACCGCTTCGCTGTTAGAGAAAGGTTAGATGAAGGAGAAATGGGCAATTGGTAATTAACAATTGCTAGCAATTAGATAGTTTTTTTTTCAGTGATATGTCCTGCCGGAGAAGCGTTGTGCTAAAACGAATTTTCCTAACAGCGACGAGTCACCCTGAACTAGTTTCAGGATCTGTTTATACCCTGGAACATACTTCTTATGAAATTAGGTCTGGATTACAAGTAGACCCTGAAATAAATTCAGGGTGACGTCTCCGGTTTTAATATACTTTCACACTAAATATCAGTTACCAGTTTGGTTTTTAGAAAATTCTGTAAAATCAAGGTTTGATAAACAAGTTCGCTATTTTAATCCTAAGTAGGACAACTGTTCTTTTTATATTTAATGCGCTTGCAATGGTTGTTTTCGTATTTTTTTTACCATTTCAAATTTGACGGCTTAATTTCGCTTGTTACTAATTTTTCGCTTTCATGAAAAAAATCGGCCTCATATCAGACACACACTCCTTTTTGCATCCTCGTGTTAAACATCATTTCTCAAACTGCGATGAAATTTGGCATGCCGGAGATATTGGCAATCTATCTTTAGCCGATGAGTTAGCTGCTTTCAAACCTTTACGCGCAATTTACGGAAACATTGATGGAACTGAAGTCCGTAAAGTGTATCCGGAGCATTTGCGATTTACACTGGAAGGTGTTGACGTATGGATGACACATATTGGGGGCTATCCCAAACGATACGACTTGAGAGTAAGAGATGAAATCAAAAAAAATCCACCTAAACTATTTATCTGCGGGCACTCTCACATTCTCAAAGCCATGCCCGACCCACAATTGGGTTTATTACATTTAAACCCCGGAGCTGCGGGAAAAGTCGGATTCCACCAAGTATTAACACTTATGCGTTTTGAGCTAGAAGCCGGTAAAATTCAAAATCTAGAAGTCATTGAGTTAGAAAAACGCACTTAGCGAATACGATCGGCAGCACGAATCAAGGCTTCATCTTTTTTTATGGAACGAATCGCCAAATAAATAAAAACCATTGGTAAAATCGATGTTAGAATGCCAATGCCATAATTGAGATGAATTTCTGTATCTAACTGAAATTGTGAAGCCGCAGCATCGAGCATAAAAAAGATTGCTGCTACTAAAATCACCTGAACAAACAAATTCAACTGGCTAAGTTTAATTTGTAATTGTCGCTTTTTGAACATAAAAATAACTACTAAACTTACCAAAACACTCAACATATTAATCACTGACAAAGTGGTGGTTGAGTAAAGCATAGCTTCACCGCTTTTGTCGAGCAAACCATAAATGGAAAACTCATGCAATTGCTCTTCAATCTGAAATTCAGCAATATTTAAAGTAAATGTTACTAAGTTGATTACAATTGCAATTGCTAAGTAAAGGGTTTGAATTCGTTGCCACATAGTCTGATTATTTTTTGCAAAGAAACTAAGAAAAAAGAGCAAAGTCTATAAATACATTCAAATTGTACGAACTTAAGTCAATTATCACAATCTTTGTAATGAAAGATAAACTCAATCAGCTTGACCAATAAAGAAAAATTTAAACGATTTAGCGAAAAACACCGCAGCAATTTACCCTACAGCTTGCAGTTTGATTGGTGGAATGAAGTCATCCATAAGAACTGGGATGTAGCAGTGGTTGGTCAGCCTAAGCAAACAATAGCTGTTTGGCCATACTTTTTTAGAAAAAAAGGACCTTGGAAGGTCATTTCCTCTGCTTACTTCACACCTTATGTGGGTCCTTATATCATTTATCCGGAGGATCAAAAACCGTCGACAAAAGTGAGTTTTGAGCATAAAACCATTCAAGCACTCATTGAGCAGTTACCTAAAGTCGCCTCTATTGAGCAAAAGTTTCATTTGAATTTTAATAACGGACTTAGCTTTCAATGGAATAATTTTGAAGAAAGCATTGGCTACACTTATGTGTTAGACTTAAACCAAAGCAAAGAGGAACTTTGGAGCAATTTGAGAGAAAATATACGCCGACAGATTAAAAAAGCCGAAAAGGATTTAATTATATACAGCGACTTTAATGCCCCCTTAGTAGAAAGGTTGTTTCAGTCTACTTTTGCTCAACAAAACACCGACTACCCAATTGGTGATGAGAAAATCATTGAGCGATTGGTCAATTTTATCAGCAATCATCAAAGCGGAAACGTACTCTTTGCCAAGGACAAAAAAGGAAATATAAATGCAATGAATACTTGCGTTTACGATGCAGAAACCGCCTATTACCTCATAGGAGGAAGTGAAGCGAAGTTCAAAAACTCCGGCGCTATGAGCTGGCTCATGTGGCAGCAAATTTTAGCCGCAAAAGAAAAAGGTTGCCGTACTTTTAACTTCGAAGGCAGCTCCATTCCTTCGATTGAACGATTTATTAGAGGTTTTGGAGGTGAGCTAAAAAGCTACCACCAAATTTACAAGCTGAACTCTAAAAGTTTGAAGATTGCGGAGAGGATTAAGGGATGAAGAAAAACCGGAACTTAAATTAAGCTCCGGCTCAAGCATTAAAAAACTTGCAACAGCAACAGCTGTCTTTCCTCAAGAACCGGCAAAAGGACTACCGAATATACCCACAGCCAATTCAGCCCATATCAGTAAAAACCCAAACAGGACGATAGCAATCAAAGCAATGCGGCTTTTTTTCTTAGACACTTTTCTCAAGACAAACTCAATCATCAGGCCTAAAGCCGTCAAAAGGATGGCCATAAGAAGAAAATCAAAAGCCGACCAGTTTACTTCGGCTGAAAATTGCATCCCAATCAAGGGAATCATGAGTAATAAAGGCACAATGCCTAGTATGATCATTAATCTTTTATTTTTCATTGTTTTTAGGTTTAAGGGTTATTATTAGAAAGTCTGCCCACAATTGCAGGCAGACTTATTTTAAACATTATTCATTTTTAGCATCTACATTTATATTATACCAATCGATGTTACGGGTGCTATACATGGTAATTGCAAAGATGATCAACAAACCAACACTACCCATCAATAAGGCAAAATCCTCCATCTGTAGCGTTACAAACAAAAAGCCGAACAAGGCCGTCATCACAAGCAATAGTAGTGCTGATAGTCGCTTTCTATGGAAAATGCTGAGTGAATAAAGCACGATTAATCCAATGACAGAAGCTCCGGAGATCAAATATGCCCAGTTAAAATTACTGTGTTCACTTACAGCAACCAACAATATGTAAAAGAGACAAATGGCTAGTCCCACCAAGGCATATTGAAAAGGATGGATCTTCCGTTTATTGGTAATTTCAACCAAAAAGAAAGTCAGAAAAGTCAGTGCGATGGTTAAAACAGCATATTTCGCAGAACGAATGGACTTCTGATAATCGTCAAGCGGAAAAATCAAATCAAAACCAAAAGCCGCATCTTGCATTTTTCCCGCTATGTTTTCATTGATCCAGGCTGAAGGCAAATCTTTGTTCAATTGCAGGATCTTCCAATTGGCTGTAAATCCCGAATCTCCGACTTCACGACTATCGGGCAAAAACTTTCCCTTAAAACTCGGCGATTGCCAGTTAGAGCGTATGTCAACTTCCGTATTTCCTCCGCTTGGAATAAACTCAATTTCTTTACTGCCGTTTAAATTCAACTGATAATTGAAATCAATATTCATTGGAGCGTCAAGCGCTGTTGTTTGGGCAATAACACCTGAACCAACTTCATTGGGAATCTTGGAACCAGGCTTAACTTCGTATACTGTATCATTTAAATGGAGCTTTATACGGTTTTTTATTCCCCTTAAATCGGAAATTCCTATTGTCACAAAAGCCTCTTTGTATTGAATGCTTTTCAAATGAGTGGTATCGATAAGGCCATGTAAATTAAAATTACCGGACACCTTTAAATCACTTTTATACACCACCACTTCGTATATTCCTCGCTTTAGTTTTTGAGGAGTTACATCCCCGCTGATTTTTAAATTCTCCGGCAAGATGTGAATGGTTTTCTCAATCTGTTTTAATTCTTCCGAAGATTCTTCTACATAAATGAGCGGAATTGACAAGATGGGACCATTGAGTTGTTGACTTCCTGCCCATTTTTCACTTACTTCATCCCTGGCTACTTCACTCAACTGTTCCCTTTCCTTGATAATGTCTTTGATCATGGATGTGGGAATAAGCAGTAAAAGCATCAATACGGTGATGATGACTAATTTAAAAAGGACGGAATTTTTTAAGATGGAGGCAATTCCTGAGTTTTCCTTTGGAGTGTTTTGATCGTCTTCTATTTTCATGGTTTTTATATTAAGGTTCGTGATTATTTGAAATTCATTTTTTTTAAAATCCATACAGTTCTGCCAGATCTCCTACCGCCAATGTGCCCCACAGCAAGATAAAAGCTGCGATTATCTTAAGAATGTAGGGGATCGAGAAGCCCAATCGCTTTGCGGCAAGGGCAGCCAAAGGTGGAAAGTACAAGAATGAAAATAGTATGTAAAATATACCCGGAACCGGATGGATCAAAATCAGGTTCATAATGTCAAGATTGATAAACAAAATCATCAGAAACCAGCTGAATGCATTCTTGATTGTTATCGAATTTTTCATTGCTAATGGTTTTTAATTTAAAAGTACTTTGTATTTCAAAGTGCAGGGTTAAAAAAAAGGGGTTAACTTTTATTGATTAATTTTTCGAGTGCCGTTAAGTGGCTTTTAAATTTCATTTGTCCCAATTCGGTTGCCCGGTAAGTGGTTTTGGGTTTACGACCGACAAATTCTTTTTCAACTTTGATCATATCTTTTTTTTCTAAGTTCGCGAGGTGACTGGCTAAATTTCCATCGGTTACCTTGAGTGTTTCCTTCAAGGAATTAAAATCCATGGATTCATTCACCATTAAAATGGACATCACCCCCAACCTGACGCGATTTTCAAAAACTTTTTGTAATCCTTCGATCATGCCCGGTCGTATTTAAAATACATCAAACTGCCGTAAATTATATGAAGCAAACCAAAACCAATCGTCCAAAACAACAAACCATACCCAATGTATATGGAAGCGATCAATCCCAATGCAATTTCGAATAAACCGAGGTATCGAATATCCCTTAAGGTGTATTTACTGGCATTCACCAAGGCCAATCCGTAAAAAATCAAGGTAGCAGGTGCGATCAATCCAAAAAGTCCGTGATACGCCAAGATCAACCCAAACACCCCGCCGGCAGCTAGTGGAATAAACAAATTAATCAACAAACGCCTGCTTGAGTTGGTCCAAACGTTTTGTGCTTTTTTCCTGGTCTTTTTAACCGTAAAAAAGACACCAAATCCAAAAGCCACCAACAAAGTAGCGACTGCCACAAACAGCAATTCCACAAACAAACTGTTTGTCATGCCGCCTTGATCAAAATACATTCCACGTTGCATCTCAACAGTCGCCGAAGATTGAATGATAAAATAGGCATAAGCTGCGCCGGCTAATGCCGTAACCCCTGCCATAATGCCGGATATACCACTTAAAGAGATAAACCTGGAAGATTCTTCCATCATGGAGCGGATCTGACTCAGCTGCTCTACTCCATCGTTATTTTGCTTTTCTTTTTTCATTTAAAAGTACTTTGAAATACAAAGTAAAGTAAAAAAAGCATTGCTTTTTTACTTCTTTCTAAAAATTTTTGAAAATAATTGGAATTTAGTTGACGACTTCAAGCTGTTTCACAAACACATTTCCCTCATCATCAATTAAACTAAGGGTATGTTTACCCACTTTGGGTTGAATGGATTTGGAATGAACTCCCATGCTCTCTCCCAGATAATGTTCGTTTAAATGCCAATAAATAATAGCATTCGGATTGCGATGGGCTACCTCAACGACCAACTTTCCTTGCTTCCCTCCCAGTTCAACCGGAATTAAAACCTGATCGGCATGTTCGGGGGAAATTAACTGCATGGGGTTGTCCATTTTCCGCTGACAAGCTGTATGCCAAGGCGGAATCAAGCGGTAGCTAGGTTCCTTTTTGCGATAATACCACTCCATCAAAGGCGGCAAAACTAAAAAAGAGGTATCTTTCATATCAGCAACGGAATAACAACTGCTGTTTACCCGCTTCGTTTTTTCTTTATTCAATTGTACCTTTCGATGATAGGTACAAATGGGAGCAGATTTTCCCGACTGTCCGATTAAAACGGTATCTGCTCTAAGGCAATTATTGCCAAATCGGTAACCGCTCGCTTTACAAACCTCAACAGCATACAATTCGTCATGAGGCGCTTCATACCAACTGCTTTCACCTAAGAGTCCAAAGGTTTCAAATAGAATCGGAGCAGCTACTTTTATGCCCGTCAAACCGGGCCTGCCTTCCCCATCGGCATTGCCCACCCAGACACCAACCGTATATTCAGGACAAACTCCAACGACCCAAGCATCCCGCAAGCCAAAACTCGTGCCTGTTTTCCACGCTATTTTTCTACGACCGGCAAAACTTTCCCATCCTTCTTCTTGTCCCGGCCGATTTAACTCCTTCAATTTTTCCATGATCTGCCATGCTGCAGCCGCCTTAATAGGAGCACGATCAACAAGCTCAACAGTTGATTCATCTTGTTTTTGACTGCTATTCCAAATTGGAAAATCATAATCGCTTTTGGCATATTTATAATCCCGCGCTTTAAGCTGAACTAAACTTTTTGACAACCCCTTGTATGCCGTACACATTTCCCATAATGAAGCTTCCGCACCACCCAGAATAATGGATAATCCGTAGTGATTAGCTCCCTGATTAATGGAAGGGAATGGAAATTCCTTTAAATCGTCGTAAAAGCGCTCCAGTCCGTACTGCCTGAGTAAACGAACTGCAGGTACATTTAGCGAACGAACCAATGCCTTTGATGCAGGTACTGCACCATCGTAAGTTTTATCAAAATTTTTGGGCGAATACCCTCCAAATTGCGTTGGAATATCGGGCAGCAAAGAATTTGGAAGTATTAGGCCGTCTTCCCATGCCAATCCATACAAAAATGGTTTTAACAGGCTTCCGGTGCTTCGTTTTGCCGTTATCACATCCACTCGATGTCCGTGATCATTTCCGGCTCCATTTGTGTTTCCAACATAGGCCAATACTTCATTGGCAGCATTATCGATGACCATAACCGCTAAATTGTGAATCTTATTTTGCATGAGTTGCAAATACTTTTGTTGCACTAAATCGTTCAATTGCTGCTGAAGCCCTTTGTTTATTGTTGTTTGTATGCGTTCTCCTTTCTTGCCTTGCTTCAAAGCTCGGTTGAGCAAATGAATGGAAGTTCTAGGAAGCGCATTCACCAATCCGGGCAAACCTTCGCTTTTTGCCAATTCCACTTCCATTGAATCAATGATTCCTTTATCTCCCAATTTTTGTAATAAACGGTTGCGTTTCTGCAAAAGGGCATCCTGATTTCTTCCGGGAAAAATTAATGCCGGAGCATTTGGCAATACAGCTAAGGTTGCTGATTCTGCCCAAGATAACATCTCCGGAGGACGTTGATAGTATCGCCAAGAAGCGGCTTCCAAGCCAACTACATTGCCACCGAAAGGTGCGTGAGCCGCATACAGTTGCATAATCTCAGCTTTGCTGTAGCGCAACTCCAAACGAAACGCCCAAAGAAGCTCAATTGTCTTTTGCCAAAACGTACGCGGCTTATTCTTGCGTGCCAAGCGAACCACTTGCATGCTGATCGTGCTACCTCCGCTAACAATCTTGCCCGCTTCCCAATTCTGTTTAGCCGCCCGAAAAATAGAAATTGGATTTACCCCGGAGTGATAATTGAAGTATTCATCCTCAAACAAACGAATGCAAGTGGCAAATTTTTCAGGCACTATCACCCCTTCCGGGAAACGCCATTGACCGTCTTCTGCAATTTTAGCAGAAAGCAATTCCCCATTTTTACTTTCTAAAACAGTACTGTATGAGCTTTGGAAAAGGGGTTTTGGGAGGGGAATGAAACATGCTAAAAGTAATAGAGAGAAACATGAAATTAGCAGTTTAGAAAGGCTACTCATTAACTTATTTTTTATTCTCTTCTGCTCTTCTAATATACATTTGAATGAGCCCTACTAACTCTTCATTTGACATTTCCTCTCCTCTTGTCTTTTCAGGAGCTTTCTTCTCACCATATTTTTCTAATAGATGTTCTTTAAGCCAATCTCGATCAATCAGCGTACAAACGTCCTTCATTCCTTGGGTGCTTAATGAAGAAAAGTAATATTTTCTATTATTTAAGTTTGTATTCCAAACACCAAATACTTTTATTATATCCAAAATACTACCCTGTCTACTAAGGTACTTTTTGATCTCAGCATCTAATTTTGATTTGTCATTTTTGCTCCAGATCAACAAATGATCACTGGAATAAAGAACATCAAATTCATTTATTAGTTTTCCAAAAGAATACTCCTTGTTAGTCAATTTATAAATTAAAACTCCCAATTCGTCATACTCTTCGCTTGTTAATGGATTTTGATCCTCAAAATCCATTTTCTTGGGTCTTAATGAGTGGAAAATACTCCACCCAAAAGCAATTGGTTTCGAGCTTTTGATAATTTCTTCGGCGGCATTTAAACGCTCTTCCTTTGATATTTTTTTTATGACATTAGCTATCGAAAAAGGAAGTTCACTTCTGTTACCTAACAATGAATAGTCATCTGAATTTGATGAAAATTTATAAGCAATAGATGCAATGCTTTTTGTAAAAGGAATGTAGTATTCTGAAAGAATTACTTCTGAGGTTAGCGCTAGTCTGAAAGAGATCTCCTTTGAGTCATATTTTTCGATAAACTCATTCACTGATGTATCAATATTTTCGGTTGCAAGACAATTTATAAAATTATTGTATTCAACATCTGAAATCTGATCTTTTCTGATTGAATATGAAAAATATCTATCAAAGTAATCAGCTACACATATCCTTTGCTGATGCCTCAGAACTTTTGAATCTAAAAAAGCATTATTTCCTAATTCTAGTACACTTTTTAAGTTGGGAAAAAGTTTAGTTAATAACTGTTTAAGTAACTTCTCCTCTACAGAATATGTGTCTTCAAAAATAGGCTCAATTATCTCTCGAGCTTCTTTAACTGAATAGTTAGTCTTTCCAAAACTCATAACATTATGGTCAGAGCTAAAGCTCTTAACAAATAAATCTGAGTTATTTCTAATTAGGTTATATACATCAGGCATACTTACTTTTATCCATTCTATCATTAGCAAATCAAGAATATTGACTTCTCCTAACAACATTGGGATTGAAAACCCAATTGAATTAACATATCTAACAACTAACCTAGGGTTATCAAGACAAGGAATTATATATCTATTCAAGTTTCCTTCTAAATCTTGTAATTGTCTATCACTCAATTCAACGTTGTTGTCTTTTAAGACTTCATTTACCCCTGCTCTACAATACTTTTTTAAATCGTACTTATCTGCTTTAGGAATTTTCAAAGGAAACTGTATAATTTTCTCCAAGTAACTACCTCCATTTCCTGCATATCTATCAGATAGCATTTCTGAAACAATAGAATCATCAAAAGCAAGGATGTAAGTAATGTTGTTAAAATCTCCTGTCAACTTTATCAAACGAAACACAGAGTACAATTCATCTTTATCTAGTCTATCTATGTCATCTAAAAAAACAACTATCTTCTTTTTTTCACTTACTAATGCATTCTCAATTTCTTCTTTTCTTTCTAATAGTGACTTATCAGAAAGTTTTCCCCCAACTTCACTAATAAACTTGTCGAAATCACCGCCTAATAATGAAAGAGGTGCCCCTATTATTTTAGAATATTCCTTAAGTTTCTGACCAATCTTCGCCCCTTTACTATCCTCTAATGTATCTAATACAGCAACTAACTCTGCGAAAAAAATTACAAGTAAATTCTCTTCATTCGAGAAAAGCCATGGATTAAAATCCATTATTTCAATCTCAGACTCTTTTAACTTTTTCTTTATAAGGTTAATTACGGAAGTCTTCCCTTCTCCCCATTTACCATATACTCCAATTGATAGTGAAGATGTATCCTTTCTCATTCTAATTAAAGAAGCTATGCGCAAGGCAAAAGATCCTCTCTGAAAACAATCCTCATCAAAGTTTTTTATTGCTTTATCTGACTCCATGTAACTGATATTTAATCTTAATAAATTATTTTACCACCTCTACCCATTTTCCACTTTTTACCGCTTGAATGTCATTATCGTACATGGCGCTGCACTCAACTGCCGGTAAATAAAATTTGCCCAAATAAGAAGCATTGAGTAAGATGCGGAAGGTTTTGCTTTCACCTTTTTTCAAGTCAAAATAACTGTATACCCGGTCATCGCGGATGTCTTGATAAGTTGGTTGGTCGCGCATCAGAGGGGATGTTGTCTCATCCATCCGCCAATTGCGAATTTCCCATCCGGAAGGAAAAAGTTGGCTTAAAGCCATGTTTTGATATTCTACTTCAGCTCCCCCGGGGTGTTTTACAGTTACTTCTGCCATAAAATCTGTTCCTTGAGATAATCTTGAAGGGTCTAAAGTGGTTCCATCCAAATTCATGTATTGAACGATCATTCCCAATCTGCTCTCCTTGTCCACATTAATCCCACTAAGCGGAACGCCATTTAAGTTTAACTGAACAAACAAAGTACGCTGACTTTGATTCGTCACTTTAACCTTTCCTTTATTCATCGGTAATTCCGTGAGTTGGATTACATTTTCGGTATTCACATCTTCTTCATCTCCCTGAATATTGAGCGAATACCGCATGCCTTTGTCACTTCCTTCAGCTTGCACAAATTCCGAAATTGCCAACAGGCTGTATGCAGTTGTTTGTGTGCTCATCCATTCCTCCGAACTTAAAGCTTTTGCAATGCGATCCATGACTTCTTTGCCTTTCAATCGTTCATCCAATAAGTGCAAGGTCTCCAGAATCATCGCATCATCTCTCGTTTTGCTTCCATAACTATAGGAGACTTCTTGGGTTTCTGCCTCTGCATTAATTCCAGCAATTAAAGCCCGAGCCACTTCTTTTTTATTGGCCAAAGCATAAGCTGCAGCAAGTCGCCATTTGGCTGATTCGGATAAGGTGGATTGTTCGCGTAAACGGTTCATGGCTCCCATGGCAGCTTTGCCGGCCAAGGCTAATGTATACAGTCGATAAGCTTGTTCCAATTCTTCCCCTTTTACTCTCCACCTTGAGTCATAAGAAGAAGGTTGACTCCAGAAATTCGCCATTTGTGCCTGATATTTCACCCACTCTTCATACATACCGCTCGGCAAAGCATAGCCCTTGGATTTGGCTTTTAACATAAAGTGTCCGGCATAATTTGTTCCCCAGCCATCAACTTCAGTTCTTCCGGGCCAATAGGACATGCCTCCATTGGATCGCTGAAAATTTCTCAAGCGGTTTAAAGCCTCCATTACATTTTGCTGAATTTCCCTTTTTCGTTCACTGCTCAACTCCATCAGATCGGCTAAAAACAATTGTGGAAAAGCCGCTGAAGTAGTTTGCTCAATACAGCCGTGTGGATAACGAATCAAATAATTTAAGCGTTTTTCCAGATTCAAAGGCGGAATTGCCGAGACTTCAATGGCTCCGCTATTTGTTCCTGCAATTCCAAAAGGTTCATAGTCCATCGACCAAGACTTTCCGGCTTCAACAACGGTACTGTAGGTTTTATTAATCTCCGGATTCGGCAGCCTAGACTGAATTTCAATTTCGTGTTTAGCAGATTCACCACTCCCTTCAACCTTTACTTTTATTTCACCTTTTCCAATTTGTTCTTTTACTTCTAAGTCAAAGTAAACGATTTGGTCTCCGGTTTTACTGAATCGAATATTTTTACTTTTAACCGGCAAATTAAAAAGGTCGTTCGTTTCAACAGTCACCTTTACATCTTCAATTCCTTCCTCCATGGCAAACACAGTCACCGGTAACTTTACTATTTCAGTGGGACTAACTACTCTGGGTAATGTAGCCAAAACCATCAAAGGTTTCTTAACTGCTGTTGTTTTATCGGTAGCTCCATAGGCTCCATGATTCCCTGCAATAACCATCGTTCGCACGGAACCGACGTAATTAGGCATGGTAAATTCGTGCCCATTTTCATCGCCCTCTTCAAGGTAAAATGATCCCATGAATTTGACCACCGGCTCAAAACGGTTTGCTTTATTTCCCTCACCGGGATTAAGTGCATCATCTCCACCCAAAGCCAACAATCCGGAAACTTCTCCACTATACGCTCCCATTACATAATCGTACAAATCCCAGCTTTTAATTCCCAAGGCTTCTCTTTTATAAAAATGAGGCCATGGGTTTGGCGTTTTAAAACGAGTGAGATCAAGTAAACCTTCATCCACTATGGCTATTGTATAAGTCATGGCTTTGCCGTCCTTTTCTGAAACTTCAAGCTCCACTTTCTGCTCCGGAGCCAGTTTATCCGGCATTTCCAAAATTGGGTTCAAATGTGTTTCAGCAGACTCAACAGCTATGTTCTGTACCCCATACATCCGTATTGGTAAGTCATTTGCCGTATTGGCATGCGGTTGAATTAAAGTAAGGTGCGCATAAACGTTGGGAGTCATCTCAGCGGTCGTTTCAAAGGTCAATCCATCTGTCAATTCCGAAGCATCTTTCCAAAAGTGTTTGATGATCTTAGAACCTGATTCAATGCTAACCAACACCCTGCCTTCTTTTATCTCAGGCAGGTTTAAGCGAACCTTTTCGCCAACTTCATATTTATCTTTGTCGGTGTTGAAACTCAACATTTCTGCACCTCCAGGTTTGTCGGCTCCACCACTGTTCCACCAACCCTTATAGGTTAAGTAAAAGGTAGCTCCTGTTGTATGTCCGGAAACGAGATCAGTGATACGGATCAGCTTTCTTCCCCAACGGTTTTTATCAAAACTAAGTTGATACATGGCTTTTCCGTTAACCATATTAATCGTTTCAGACTTGATTAGGTTTTGACTCCGATTGTTGACATATCGAGCTAGATCATCTCCCGAAGCTCTTTCCCACCACCATCTCCAATGAACGTCAAAGATTTCGATTTTTACATTTTCCCGATCGACTGTATTTCCATTCTCATCAAGGGTTACAATTGGAATAAGGTTCGGTTCGTTGGAGTAAAGGGCTCCATTCCATCCTTTCCCTTCGGGAATTCGAACTCCAACGTAACTTTCAAAAGGAGAATAATTGACTTTAAATCGATCCACACTAAAGTCTCCTCCTTTTTCAAACACTCTAGTCTTAAAAGTAGCCTGTAGCATTCCGGGAGCTTCAGTTCCCACTTGTATTTGCGGTTTGATTGGACTTTCCCCAACTGCATCTAAAACACCGCTAAAAACCGTTTCTTCTTCAGTCGCATAACTTTTTGTGGGATCGTCAAAAATGTAAGTATCGAAGTCTTTAAAAGTGGTTTTTCCTCCACTTAAATTCATTTCAACTACGGCTCGTAAACCACCGGCATCAGCGCCATGCAACCATCGAGCTGCAAGATGTCCTGCTGTTTTGTTTTTCCTCAGCACTTCATTTTCAAAATCAAGCTTAATTTTTAATCGGTTTGGCTTGATTGCTTCTATTTTAATGCGCTCATAAAAAGTAGAGTTCCCAACTTTCACTTTTGCCATCCAATTACCGGTTGGAGCTTCACTGCTGGTTACGGTTCTTAAATCGTAAAACCCATTGAGTCCTTTATTTTTTACTTGTCTGGAGTATAATTGATTTTCAGGAGTGTACAAATCAAAAATTAAAGGATGGTTTGGAGGCAAACTTTTGTTTTTATCTTCCAGAATAAATGAAAGGTAGAGCGAATCTCCGGGTCTCCACACACCTCTTTCTCCGTAAATAAAGCCTTTGACTCCCTTAACGTTCTCCTCACCGGATACGTCGAACATGCTTAAGGAAAGAGCAGAGCCATCATCCAATCTCAAGTAACCTTTTTCACCATCTTTTGAAGCAACCAATAAAAAGGGCTTACCATCCAAATCAATTGTCACAAATCCGTCTTTATCAGATTCTTTTTGCGCCATCAATTGTTGTTGAAAATTGTATATCTCTACTTTAGCAGCTGCAATTGGTTGCGTTGTTCTCAAGTCTGTTATTGCTACTTTTAAACTATTTTGATCTCCGCTTTTAGCAATTATTCCAAGATTCGAAGCCAAGACATTGGTTGAAATGGTTTGGTTGTTTCTGCTATAGTATGAAGCTGAGCAAGGATTGTTTCGCTCACTGTATTTGTATTCTTCATCGTATTCGTAGTAATCTTGGTAGTAATCCCAATAATATTCACTGGGGGTATCATACCACGACAATTCATCCTCGCTAATTTCGTAGGCAGTTGTTTCAATTTCACTTTCCCCTTCACAAGGGTACAGCGACTGACTTTTATCAAAACTAACGCTCAGTCGATAGATGGCCCCGGGCTCAACTTCAACCATCTTGGAAAGATCAAGTTGATAAGTATTCCATCGGCTGTAATTAATGCCCTTTTCGCCAATTAGCGAAACCGACTCCTTGTGGATTACTCTGCCTACTCTTTTCATCTCGTTTGAGCCATCCAACTGATTAGATTGCAAAAACTGAGCAACATTATCTTCAAATATCTTAACCACTTTTAAATTAACAGCACTAAGATTAACTGCTTTAATCGGCAATTTAAATCCATCTGATGAAGGTAAAATATTTCCTTTTCCGACAAATGCGACCTCCGGTTTCATGCTAGAGAAAGTAAGGGGCTTTTCCACTTCTTCTTTCAATGCATAACCCAGACTATTTTTAACTCCTTTGCTAATCACTAAATGTCGTTCCCCTGAAATGTCGGTTGAAGGATAGAGATAAACCGCATTTCTGTCTTTTCGAATGGTGAAATCATCTGCTTCTTTGGTGTAAAGCAGTCCGTTTAAGTTTTGTGACTTATGTAAAGGATCAGAAAAATTAATGGTGATTTTTTGTTCCGGTAACTGCTCGACTTGCACGCTCATCACTTTAAAGTCATCAAGCGAAGGGATTTCAATCACTTCTTCTCCCTCTGTTTCAGCATCAATTGCTTCTCCATCCCAAGATAAAATTACTTCTTCCGGCTGCTCTTTTCTAGCTACGCTGTCAATTTTGATGTGATAGTTATTTCCACTTCCGAGGTATTCCCAAGAAATTGAAAGTTCATTTCCATCCTGAGTGGCTTTAATCGTTTTTTGAAGGTCTTCCAATTCAGCGTAATCCGCTGTTTGAATGGATGCAGAAAGTTGTTGCCACTCCAATTCTTCATCATCATAAGGTTGCATTCCTTCAAAAACATACATCAAATCTTGTTTGATTGTCTGAAATCTAAATTTGAAGGTTTCTAATTTATCGGGAACATCCTGCAAATCTCCCAACTCAAATTCAGCATCGTAAATCACTCCCGATGGTAATCGGTTTTTCGGTCTGAACTCAATGGTTTGATTATCGACCCAAAAGGCTTTTCCATCAATATCCGGACTGAAGTCGAAAACATCTTCATTGACTTCTTCTCCGCTTTTTGCATTCGAATTGGCCTCGGCCATTCGAATTTTAATACTTGCCCGATTTGAAACTACACCTGCGGTAAATCCCTTAATGTAATTGGTAAATGCAGGATCAATGGGTGGCGGTGCTCCTTTTTTATCGTTACAAGAAAATAAAATGCTGATAATAACAATCAGGAGGGCAAGTCGGTAAAGTTTCATAGGTAAATTTTTGACCCTGTGAAGATAGATATTATCTACTAGTAATTCAAAACCTAATTAAAATTTCAATTTAACGTCAAATTAATTAATATAAACCATTAAATCCATCGTTTTAATCAAACAAAAAAAGCCGACTCTCGTCGGCTCTTTAATCATGAAAAGAATTTAAACTCTATTTGGAATCATTCACTGCTATACCTCTGCCCTAAAACAGATATCTTTTTACTCATCTGTTTCCCTTCATAATTTAAATGAAGATAGTAAAAGCCCGCAGCAGCATTTTGCATATTAATGAGCAGTCGGTTGCTTCCAAGTACTTGTTTACTCAATTGAACTCTTGCACCGAGGTTGTTATAAACGGCTAATTCAATTTCATTCACATTAACATCTGCATCTGTTTCAATGTATAGTTCACCGTTCGATGGATTCGGGTAAAGTGTAAAAACCTCGCTTAGCCTATTTTCATTCAAGCCAATTGACCAAACAGTATCTTGTCTTACCATTACCGTTTGAGGTGTTAAGGGTGGAGCAAAAATGGAAACATTGGCAATGCGTTCTGCACCGCTTTTGTTTTCGGCTACTGCTGTAACCCTAACTTGTTGTGTAAATGAACCACTACTTGGTGTCACATCAATCCAACTGCTGTCTTTACTTATCGTCCAGTTCTGTAGATTTGAACTAATGTTGAATGTAGTAAAGCTTCCTGAATCTCCACCTAAGCGAATCTCAGATGGCGAAACTTGGAACAATGGAGTCGTCGCTCGCTGAACTACAACCACTGTAGTGTCATTAAAATTAGGATCGCTAGCCGTAATTGTTGCGTAACGAGGAGTTCCATATACATTTCTGCTTGCCGCTAAAACAGTAATTTTTTGGGTGTTATTCCCACTTGTAGGGTTAATTAAAAGCCAAGGCGTACTTTCACTCAAGCTCCAATTTGCTGAGTTTGCCAAAACGGAAAACTCCGAAGTACTTCCCTGTGGGTTATCAACATAAACAGTATCTCTTGAAACTGTAAAGGATGGCGATGAACCATCTACTTGATTTACTTTAACCATGACGTCTGGAACACCGGCAGCAGAAAAGACAAGATTAGCTGTTCTAATGGAACCGCTTAAATTGGCAGTACTCGCCGTTATTGAAACTGTCGTATTTCCGCTATCCGCACTTGGACTAACATTTAACCAACTCACGGGATTGCTTACTGTCCAATCAATATTAGAGCTTAATTGCAATTGATCATTGCTTCCTGCGGCAAAGTTTAGACTAACCACTTTCGGATTTACATCTAAATTTGGTCCTACACCTTCTTGTATAACCACTACTGTATCAAAAGTCATGGGTAAACTTGATTCGGTAGTAACAATGTAAGTTAACCTATTATTAATTGAATTATTAGCTGATGTAGTCGTAACATTTACCCTTTGTGCGCCTGCACCATTAGACTGATCTAAGCTAACCCAATTATCTACGGAGTAAGTTGTCCATTGATATCCTGCAGGAGCAATAATATCATAAGTTGAAGTACTTCCTGCAAAAGAATTTAAGCGGATAGTATCCGGATTAGTCGATAGACCTTGAATAGAATTTGTATCTTGAATAATGATTACTGTGTCATTCAAGTTATTAACCGTATCGGCAAAAGCCAAGTAAGAAACTTTTAGACTACCGCCGTTATTTGCTGTATTTGCTTCAATAAGAATATTGGCACTTGAATTTCCATTTAATGGAGTAGCGCTAAACCAATTGTCGCCTTCAACGGCAAACCAATCATTATTTGCTGCTAAGTTAACCGTATTTGAGCTTCCAATAGGAGAAGCTAATATTATTGTATCTTGGCTTGCATTGAGAATTGGTGCTGTGCCCAATTGATCAACCCAAACAGTGTCGTGTAAACTACCGCTAGTGTCCATAACGGCAACAAAAGATGAACGAAGATTTGCAGAAGTGTTAGCAGTATTTGCCACTACATATACTTTATTCGTATCACTCGTATTATTAGGGTTTACAACGGTCAACCAAGGGTCCCCGGCTAAATTCTGCCATACAACATTCGAATTAACCATGAAGCTATCTCTTGAAGCAGCCGCTTGTCCTAAAACTATGTTTGAAGGAGAAACACTTAATTGTTTTGGAACTCCCAATTGGTCAACCCAAATGGTATCCTGTACCGTTCCTGAAGTGTCAGATACAGCAACATAGCCCTTACGAATAGAAGATAAATTATTTGCACCAAGAGCTTCAATATTAAGTGTAACATCTCCACTATCAGCAGCAGGAGTTACCGAAATCCAGGCAGAGGAAGGTGTCGTCGTCCAAGCAGTGTTGGAAGTTAAACTAACACTTGCAGAACTGAATGCAGGCTGCATTAAAGTTACATTTGAAGGAGTAAAACTCAAGCTGACTGAACCCGAAGTTTGCTTTACCCAAAGTGTATCAAAAACCAATGAATTAACATCCTGAACGGCCACATAAGTAAATCGGTCTTGACCGCTAAAATTAGAAGTTAAGGCTTCAATAATAACGGAATTCGTATCTTGAGTAACTGATGGGACATTAACAATTAGCCAATTAGCAGGCGAGGTGGCTTGCCAAACTACATTCGAGTTAATTGTAAAAGTTCCTTGGCTACTCGCTAAATGATTTAAGATTAAGCTATCTCGATCCAATGATAATTGCGCATTAGGCATTGGGTCTTGCACTAAAAAGACAGTATCGTCTGAAGTATTAGGTGCACTACTTGAAATTATTGACGTATAAACCAAACGGTTGCCTGTGTTGTTTGCGGGCAAACTCACTTGCACAGTATCATCATTGCTTCCGGTAGTTGGATTAAAAATAGGTACACCTGAGGGCGAACTAAGTTGCCAACTTACATTTGACGTAATTTCAATATCTTCTTGACCTCCTGAAAATGGAAAGTACAAACTGTCTGGATTAGCCAATAAGTAATTTCCTCCACTACTTTGAATGACAACTAAAGTATCTTTTGCACTTCCATTAGCTGACGTTCCATAAACCATAGCAGTTCTTGGTGGACCAAAATTTGGTTGAGTAGCAGTAGCTGTTCCGTTTTGATTGCCGCTTCCATTTAATGGTGATGTAACTAACCAAGCAGCATTATCCGTTACTGACCAGTTTGCATTTGATCGAATATTGTATTGGGCTGAACTTCCTAAACCGGATCCGATAAAAACAGTGTCTTGAGTAAATTCCATTGTATCAACGGAAAGTGGAGTTGTTGAATAAGCAGCATCCCAGCCTGTAGAGGTAATACTAAAATTAGTTTTAAACTCTATATACATTGATGCTCCGGTAGAGGTTAAACTAAATGGCGTCAAGTTTCCTGTATAACTTCCCATTAAAGGTGCAGTATTATCAGTTCCATCGTAAACGAAAACGGTATCGCCGGGAGTTACGGTGCTAAATGCGCTAAATGTTAAGGTTATATCATTAACCGGGCTAGAAGGTTGTATTAGCCAACTACAATTTAGGTTATTTGTGTAATTAACCGTTGAACTACCATCATCAAAAGTGCCGCTTGTTGAGGTCATTGTGGTATTTCCAGAGCATGTTGCCGGAGGTATTCCTGTATATGAAACATCCCAGCCTTGATCAGTCCCACTTCCATCAGTTATAAACTGCAAGAACATAGTTGGACCTGTTGAAGAAATATTTACAGGTAAGGTAGTTGACGAACTATAAGCACCAATAAGTGGTGAGCTACTGCTGCTTCCATCATAAATATAAAGTGTATCACCACTTGCTATATCTGCTGCATTGAACCCAAGTGCTATGTTTTGAACTGTTGATGTCGGTTGTACCAACCAACTGCAATTCAGATTATTTGTATAATTTGCCGACCCACTTCCATCAGTAAAGAATCCGCTAGTAGCTGTTAAGGTTGTACTCCCCGAGCAACTTGCAGGAGGTGTAGTTGTGTATGAAGCATCCCAACCTTGATCATTACCACTAGCGTTAGTTTGAAATTCTACATACATTGAAGATCCGCTTGAAGTAACCGCTGAAGGTGGAGTATTTCCACTGTAAGCGAGTAATAATGGAGCAGAATTATTTGTACCATCATAAACAAATAAGGTATCACCACTTGCCACATTAAAAGAACTAAAATTTAATGTAATATCCTGAACCGTAGCAAAAGGTTGAATTAACCAACTACAATTTGCATTATTCGTATAATTGTTTGCTCCACTTCCATCTGAAAAAGATCCACTTGTTTGAGTTAAAGTTGTAGTTCCTGAGCAACTAGCTACAACTGGTGCTCCAAAATCAAAATTAATTTGATTTCCTGTTTCTGTAATGTTTCTTATAAAAAGCCCTGTACTGCTTGGAGTATATGTTTCTGCACTTGGATACGTATTGTCATTAAAAATTCTGTTATTTGTAGAACCGGGAAACAAATCTCCATTATCTCCCCTGTTTATTTCATTATCCAAGTCATCATTCCCATCGGCTTCTTCCAAATCAACTCCTTTCTCGGTTTCATCACCGTTCACTTGATTACCAAAGCTATTTGTTTTAGTTGTATTAATATGCCAAATAGCCAATCCCGTTCCATTTAGCATACTGTCTAATCCTCTTTTCTGGCGATTTTCTAGCAGGAAATACTCATTGCTATTTTGAGTATTAATTCGATACATTTCATTTTGATTTAGACTAGCCGGATTCATAGTATAATTTCCACTATTTCCTATGGTAAGTGAAGTTGGAGTATCCCAGCCATTCTCTACTCTCGACCAAGCGCAAAAGTTGGCGGGAAAGTGCTCGCCACCGAGCCAGCCGCCGCCGCCCATTAAGCCCCAATTACCAATTCCTTCTGAATCTCCATTAGACTGGTCTGTATCGTACAAATCCGGCAAACCTAAATTATGACCAAATTCATGGCAAAGCACTCCAATACCAACGATTCTTGGGTTTGAAAGTGTACCTCTCGTTTCCGGATTAATCATATAATCATTAATCCAAACTCCATCGTAAAAAACGGAACCTTGAGAGCCACCGTTTAACACCCATCTATGCGACCAAATATATTGTGTTTGACTGCCAACTTCAGCTCCAGGTCCGGAGTGAACTGTTAGAATACCATCTACATCTCCATCATTGTCATTGTCGTAATTCGAGAAATTTGCTCCGGCTAGCTCTGCTGCATCCACTGCTTCACGTACTAAATCTGCTGCACGGTGTGTTCCACTGTCATCACTGTAATAACGATAATTGCTATCAGCCATAAACCAGCCCATTACATCCACTGTCACCGTTAATTGTCCACTCGAAGCAGTTTCAAAGTAGATTTTAAAGCTTCCATGTCCGGTAGGATAATTAACACCGCCAAACAAGGAATCAAAATCCGACTGCAAAAAAGTTGACTGTAAATCAGGATACTCAATCAATAAAGCTAACACCCTAATACTCCCTGTAGTTGGATAAGTTTTATTTTGAATTTGTTTTCTAACTTGATTCAACACTGAACCTTTCAGCGCATTTGGCATCGGTTTAATTGAAGGTGTTAAGCTACTTACAAAACTCAATTCTGAAGTAGTTCTTTGCTGTGGATCTCGAGCTTTTACGCCACTTGCTTGTAAATCTCCATTAACTAAATGAGCGTATTCGTAAATGCCATTTGAATTTTTTACAATTGTATAGCCGTCGACACTTTCTGTCCAATTGTTATTCATATTTCCTTTTCCCACCACCGTAATTTGTGTTTGGTCAGCTTGAGTAATCACCAACGGATCGGGTGACGCAATACAATTCGATGGAGCCGAAAGCTCTGTTAAATTGCTTTGTGCAAAAGAAAAAAGTGATAATGTACTTAGTAAAAAGAGAGTAAAAAACTGCTTCATAACTGCTAAATTTAATTGTCGGAATTACAGACGCATAAAGATAGCAATTGATTGCACAATAAAAAGCAATACAGCTTTGAAATTTGAAAAATACTTAATTTCAGTTAGTCCTCAATCGGTTTTTGATTTCTTTTAGCTCTCTTTGCATATTCATTACGCTGTTGCTGAGTTGATCACGCGACAAATTGGGTTCCGGCATTTCGTTGCTAATGTAATTGACAAACTTCCACACTTCAACTACTTCATTAATATTGACTTCATAAGGCTCGTAAGCAGGATTGGTAGAGCAAAGCAGCAATGTTTGATTTTTATCGAATTGCTTGTAAACCATTTTAAAAACAACTCCTTCATTTTCGGTAACGATGATATAGGGAAAGCCGTTTTTAATGGTTTGCCAATTTTGAACATACTCACCTGTTACCCATGAATCAGCAGATACCGGTGGCATAGAGTCACCATCAATTTGAAAAGTTCTAAACTTTTTGTTGCGATCTAAAAAGGGTAATTGAAATGTAGGGAGTACTTTAATAAAATCAGGATCTCCATATCCTGCGGTATAACCTGCCTTTGCTTTTACAGGCACTAGTTCAATGTTTTCTTCGTTCCTTTCGTCAACAGTTGTAGCTAAAACACGCAGTTTTCCTCCGGTAACGTCTACATCAACTCCTTGCTCTAACTGACTTAAGTAAAGCTCCGATAATTGGGTTAAATTCACTTTAAGTAATTTGTCAATTGAAACTTTGAAGTATGTGGAAAAACGCAAAAGTGTATCAAAGTTGGGTTCGGTGTTTCCCAACTCATAGCCGCTGAGTGAACTTCTTTTTATCCCGATTTCCTGAGACAAATCTTCTTGGGAGATTCTTTTTCGCTTTCTAAGTAGTTTGATGTTTTCACTAAAATACATATTGACAAATTTTACAACATTTTACGACAAAAATACCGTCAATTTGATTTAAAAGCAAATCCTTTTTCAGCCGATGAAAGACCTACTAAGTTTTTGAGGAAACAATAATTCTTAATTCAGAATTCATCATTATTAATCAGAACTCATACTATCTTTTTGAATCAAAATATCACTAAAAGCAATATCTTGCGCAGCTAGGGCCAAAACAGTAGTAGGTAAGCCATTAATTTTTTGTTGTAATTCACCAAAGTATTGCTCAAACTTTTCATCGGGGCTCGCCATTCCCATAAAAATCAAGTCAGTTGTGCTAGACTCAGCTTTTAGTATTTCGTCAAACTTTCTGCCTTCAGAAAGAATCAAATGAATTTCAGCGTCAATCCGCATTTCTTCAATTTTCTCTTCTAAATTTTCTCGACTCTTCTCCAAGGCCTCTTTACTGCCAACAACCATTTTTATACAAACTTTGGCCTGCCTCCAATCAATGCTTGAATTGATTAGATAAGCCAAAATAATCATCAAACCGCCATTTCCTTTCAAACCGCCCCACCAAACATCAATTTGTTGCTTTTTACCAAAACTTGGCTTTTTGCTTCCTTTATTAATGATGAGTACATTCTTTTTCAATTCATTAAATCGGTTAATCATTTGGCAAAACATCGGGCGGTCTTCTTCTTTTTCTGAGGCACCCAGAATAACAGTATTGGCTTGCAAAGCTCCCATTCCATAGTGTTCTACCAAATTGCTTAAGCCTTCAAAAATTGAATCTGTTCTAACAAACTTCACCAATGCCTGAACCCCCTTCTTCTTCAAATACTGATTTAAATGCAGCTTCATGGCAGTTAATTGTTCCTGCGAAGTATTCTTTCGAGAGATGGCACTAGCAATGGTTAACACACCTCTATTTTGCGTAATTGCATCGGCAAATTCAATCAAGTGCCAACGCTTAGTGGGTGCGCCTGCTAAAACAATTGGGTTGGGTCGCCAGCTTTTCACTTCTTGGTCTTCTGACAGACTTAATAAACTTCTTTTAATCAGCGCCATTCGAATCCCTCTACCTATGCCGCCCCAGGCAGTTTGCATCTGTCTTCTTTTTAACCAAATGAAAATTGCAGCTACAAAAAGTAGGGCGATTAAAGTAGCCAATGAATTAATCAACAGCATTACTGCAATACAACCAAAAGCACCAATAAATGAAAATAGCCAATGGACTTTAAAAGTTGGTCTGAAAGAAGGGTTTTTAAGAAACCGCTCTGTGCCGGCGGCAATGTTTAACACTCCATAAGTGGTTAAAAAAAACATACTTAAAATAGGCGCTATTAAGTTTAAGTCACCCAGCCAAACGGCAACAATTACAATGGCTAATGTAAATATTGTTCCTATTCTCGGGGAATCATCTTTTTCTCCTCCTTTGCCTAAAAAGCTTAGCGCTTTCGGTAAAATGCCATCTTTCGCTAAAGCTTGAAGCACTCTAGGCGCTCCTAAAATACTGCCTAATGCACTTGATAAGGTTGCTCCCCAAACACCAATTAATATGGCATCTCCCCAAAAAGACATTTTACGCATAATTAAAGGATCTTCAATTAACGTTAATGCATCTGCTCGGTTGGCGAGTAATATGGGTAAAGTCATATAAATAATATAACCTACTCCAATAGCTGCAAATGTTCCTTTGGGAATTGATCGTTTTGGATTATTAAGGTCACCCGACATATTTACTCCAGCCATAATTCCGGTTACAGCCGGAAAAAAGACGGCAAAGACCGTCCAAAAGCCTTCTGAATTCTCTTTTTTAGCACCCCACATTTCAATATTTGACTCTTCAATCGGACTGCCAAAAGCAAAAGAAATGAGTGACAGTGCAATGCCAATCATAATCACATATTGCACTTTTATGGCAGTTTTAGCTGAGCCAAGCGCTATAGCAGTAATTAAAACAGTAGTAATTAAAGCGACAATCTTTTCTCCGAACTGAGGAAAAACCTGAACCACACTTTCAGCAAAACCCACTGTGTAAAGTGCAACTGATAAAGCTTGTGCAAAAAACAGCGGAATACCAATGGCGCCTCCGGGTTCTATGCCCAAAGAGCGACTAATCATGTAATACGCCCCTCCAATTTTTACTTTTTGGTCGGTGGCAATGGAAGCAATCGACAAACTCGTTAAAAAAGTAATACTTGTTGATAATGTAACGATGATTAGCGTTCCAATTAAGCCAACATTGCCCACTACCCAACCAAAACGCAAATACATTATTACGCCTAAAATGGTAAGTATAGAAGGAGTAAACACACCTCCAAAAGTGCCTAAGCCACTTGAGTTTTTGATTTTATTGCGAATACTGTTTTTCAATTGAGAACCTTTATAAAGTGAAGCTGAATTTTTAAATCAAAAAAGCTAAAGAAAGCCGAATCTCTAAATAACTGACTTTACCATTAAGCGCATCGTGTATGGCTTTTAAACTTTTGGACTTTTCGTCGCCTAGTTTTTTCCGTGTAGCATCTACTTGGTCAACAATCGACTTTTTGGGTTTGTAAATGCTTAAATTCATTTCCGGATTGTCTTTTTTAATTTTAATTAAATGATTGGCAATCGTTTCTTCTTTTAAGCCTCGCTCTTTGGCGATTTTATTTAATGGCATTTGCTGCTCAAAATAGGTTTTACTGACATCATAAGTAGAAGGCTTATCACTGTTAGTTTGTTTTAGCTTTTTTCCTTCTTTAAGTCTGTTTTTACGCCTTTCTACTTCATCTAAGTCGGTAATTCCTCCACAGCTTTTCACAAAACTTTTTGCGGCTTGCTCCAATACTTTTAGATCTAAATTAGCTTCTGCTTCAGCAGATAATTCTTTGAATCGTTGATCGGCTCTAAATGCCAGGGCATCAATTTGCAGTGCGGTGTCGTTGAATCCTTCCAAGATTAAATTTTCATAGGTTTTTAATCGCGAAAGTGCCACATAACCTTGTCCGGTTTCAAAAGTTTTTGACAAATCAATTTTTGCCGACTCCAGAGTCATTCCCTGAGATTTATGAACAGTAATCGCCCAAGCTAATCGCAATGGCAATTGTTCTAAGCGAACTAAAGTTTTACCTTGCTCGTCTTGAATAGCCCATTCTTCTTTTTCAACGTAAATGGTTTTCCCATTCGATAGTTTTACTGAGGGTTTCCCATCGGAGTTAAAACCCACAATCTTTCCTAAGCTACCGTTTACATAGCCTTTTTCAAGGTTATTTTTAACAAACATCACTTTTGCACCAATTTTCAACTGTAATTTTTCAGGTGCTAAAACAGATTTTTTAAGTGTTTCCGCCAGTTTTACATTTCCTTTTACCTCGGCCTTAACCGTTCTTAACCTCCCATCCAGTTTCTCTAAGTGTTCTTGATTAATTCGATCAACATCAATATTATGCGTAAAAAGGTTGGTAGGCTCTAAATCACCATTAAGTTGATTGTGCTTTGCTTCGAGTAATTTAGCATAAGAATCGCCTTTTAATTGCCCGGACCTTATTTCATTTAAAATATCATTGAGAACAGAATCACTTTGTCGATACTGCCTATTTAAATAACAAACAGTAGACTTAGCGGCTGCCCAAGCCTCGCTCATAAAAGCAAATTTATCTCTACTGCTCTCCATGGGGTTGCCAATGGGAGGAAGCTGAAAAAAGTCTCCACAAAAAATAACTTGTATTCCGCCGAAAGGCAATTGATTGTCTTTGAAAAACTGTAGGACTTCATTCACCATATTCAACTGCTTAGCATGAAGCATTGAAATTTCGTCGATTATGAGCACTTTTACCTTATCGAGCTTATCATTCAGGTACTTTTTGGTTTTTAAATTCACCAAAGCTCTACGGCTCATACTATCTTTTACCCCAATTCCCGACCAAGCGTGAATGGTCATTCCGTTCATGTGGGTAGCAGCAATTCCGGTAGATGCAGTAATGGCCACGGCTACTTTTCTAATTTTTAAATACTCAATATATTGATTCAGTACATAAGTTTTTCCTGTACCGGCAGAACCGGTTAGAAAAACATTTTGTCCTGACTTCATAATTGCAAGTGCGTTGTCCTGATCCATAATGAATTTTCGAAAGTAGTTAAATCTCTTAAATATCTATGACTTCCTTCCAAAGAAAAATCAAATAAGTATCTCACCTATATTAATCTGTAAAAAATCAATGCAATTTTGCGACTAAATAAAATTGAAAGTGTTTAATTTTATTGCAAATATGAACACACCATTACAAAAGAAAGGCGCATCAGAATCAGAGATTCTTTTAAGCCATGTTGAGCAACTCAGCAAAATTGGAACTTGGGAATTAGACTTACTAAACAATAACTTACATTGGTCTGCCGGCGTTTTTAAAATGCTGGGTTATGAGCCTAATGAGTTTAAAGTAAGTTATGAAGAAGGAGCGAATGTTCTTCATCCCGAAGACCGTGAAAGAGCACTAAAGCACGCAGAGTCTGCCATAGTTAATGGCAGTGAATATAATATTCAGAAAAGATTGATTGGAAAAAACAATCGAATTATACATGTAGTTTCTAAGGCGTCAATTATTTATGAAAACAATCTGCCTGTAAAGTTAATTGGCGTTTTTCAAGACATTAGTGATTTTGTGGCAACGAACCAAAAGCTAAAGGTCGAGAGTGAATTTAACCGTAAGTTAATTGAGCGCTTACCAAGTACTTTTTATATGCTGAATAAGAAAGGGAAGTACTTAAAGTGGAATCGGCACTTAGAAATAAATTCCGGCTACTCTTCTGAGGAGATTGCCCAAATGACACCGGCTGAGTTTTTTGATGGTGAAGATGCAAAGCGAATCGAAAAGCATATACAAATGGCTTTTGATACCGGCTATACGGAGGTAGAGGCTAATTTAAAAACCAAGTCGGGCAAGCAACGTCCCTATTTATACACTGCCGCAAGAATGAATTACCATGGTGAAGAGTGTATTTTTGGAATTGGATATGACTTGTCGGAAGTAAAAAGCGTACAAGCTGATTTACAAAGAGTACTTGATTTTTCAATGGACATTATATGTTCTATTGACAAGGAGGGAGATTTTGTCAAAATGAGTGCTGCTTCCAAAGAAGTTTTGGGCTACGAGCCAAATGAAATGATTGGGAAGAATTTTCAAAAATTCTTGCATACAGAAGATTTTGAAAAGACTACAAAGCAAGTTATCGAACTAATTAAGGGACAAAAAGTTAATAATTTTTCAAATCGGTATATTCATCAGGCAGGAAAAGTAGTTCCTTTAATTTGGTCAGCTTATTGGGATGAAGAGTTGCAGTTAATTCATTGCATAGCCAAGGATGCCACAGAAATTGTAGGTTATCAAGAAAAGCTAAGAAAAAGTAATGAGCTTTATGAAATGGTCACCCGTGCTACCAATGATGCTATTTGGGATTATGATGTAGTGAATAATGAACTATACTGGGCTCAAGGTTTCCAATCGCTCTTTGGTTTCGACTTAGACCAACTACAACCCAGTTTTGATTTTTTAGTTGGAAATATTCATCCTGAAGATCGAGAACAAGTGCTGGATAAAATCCAAAAGTATATGCAACCCAATTCTAAGTATTCTATTTGGGAGGAAGAGTATCGCTTTAAAAAGGCAAACGGTAGATATGCATACGTTCTTGATAAGGCAATTTTTATCCGCAACAAAAAAGGAGAAGTGCAAAGAGCATTAGGGGCAATGTCAGACATTTCACATCAAAAAGAATATGAAAAATCACTCAAATTGCTCAATGCAGAGCTGGAGCAAAATGTGAAACAATTGGCTATTTCTAATGCCGAATTAGAGCAGTTTGCCTATGTAGCCTCTCACGATTTACAAGAACCGCTGAGAATGGTAACCGGATTTATGAGCATGCTACAAGAAAAGTATAAGCATCAACTAGATGATAAAGCAAATAAGTATATACACTATGCCACTGAGGGGGCGCAAAGAATGCGTAAAATTATTTTGGACTTATTGGATTTCTCCCGTTTAAATGATCAATCCGAAGAGTTGAGCAAGGTAGATTTAAATTTAATCATTGAAGATATTAAATTGTTGCATAAAAAGCAAATAGAAGAAAAAAAGGCAAAGATAAAGTATAAAAATCTTCCTACACTTCTGACTTATCAAAGCTCAATTATGCGCTTATTTCAAAATTTAATAAGCAATGCGCTTAAGTATTCAAAAAAGGAAGAAAAGCCGATTATTCAAATTAAAGCAGAAGAACTAGATACTCACTGGAAGTTTAGCATTTCCGATAATGGAATTGGAATTTCAGAGGAATTTCACGAAAAGATTTTTGTCATTTTCCAACGTCTTCACGGTAGGACTCAATACAGCGGAACGGGAATTGGCTTAGCAGTAGTTAAAAAGATTGTAGAGAGCCTTGGTGGTAAAATATGGCTGGAATCAGAAGAAAATGTAGGTACTACTTTTTATTTTACTGTAGCTAAAGAATTCGGTAAGGACTAAAATTTCTTTTTTAAAAGGTAATTTAGCCAGCTTAAAGCATATCGTTAAATGATTGAGAATATTAAGAAGTGGATTATTGAAAACAAAAAGCCGGTTGCTTTTATCGTTAAAATGTTGGTCATTTATTTAGGTCTCCAACTTTTTTACGACCACATTTTAACCCCTTATACTCAAGTTGATTTTTGGTTAATCAATTCAATTATTGATTCAGCTGAGTATGGTCTAGTAGTGTTGGGATACGATTTAATTCCATCAAACAGCCTCTATCAATATCACATGGGTATAGCTAATACAACTGGTGTAGTAATTGGCAACCCTTGCGATGGATTAAGTTTATTTATTCTTTTTACTGCTTTTATTGCTGTTTTTAAAGGTAAATGGTGGTTTAAAGCTATTTTCATCATTTCCGGAATTCTATTAATTCACTTATTAAATGTGATTCGCATTATTGGTCTAGCAATAGTCGTGAAATACTATCCTGACACCCTCGACTTCCACCACTCCTACACTTTTACTTTATTTGTGTATTCCTTTATTTTTATTTTATGGATGATTCGAATAAATATTTATCAGAAAAAGAAGGTTTAACTAAACTCCATATAAATAATATAAACTCCCATTAATAACACAAACCACCCAAAGGCTTTCTTTAATTTTTTGCCATCTATCCATTTATTGAGGTAAATTCCCAAAAAGATCCCAACAATTGAGAGAACAGTAAACAAAAGTAAAAAAGCCCAGTCAATTTGCATGTTTTGAACATCTCCAACAAACCCAATTAAAGACTTAATGGCTATAATCATTAAAGAAGTAGCAACTGCTTTTTTCATAGGCAATTTGGCTAACAGCACCAAAGCCGGAATAATTAAAAAGCCACCTCCTGCTCCTACTAAGCCTGTTAAAAAACCTACTACAACTCCCTCTAAAACAATTAAAGGGTAATTAAACCTTTGCTCTTGTTCAACAGCTTCTTCTCCTCTTTTGTTTTTAATCATGGAGTATGCAGCCAAAAGCATTATGATGGCAAAAAGCACCATAATTCCAATGTCTTTTGTAACTTCAAAACCGCCAACTGTAAATAAACTTTGAGGAATGGCAGGCACAAAGTAAAGTCTGGTAAAGTATACTGCTAAAAGTGCCGGTGCAGCAAATACCAAGCCCGTTTTAATATCGACTAATTTCTTGGGAAAGTTTCTAAAAGTCCCCACCAATGCTGTGGCTCCTACCACAAACAAAGAGTAAGCCGTAGCTGTTACAGGATCAATATTGAGCAGATAAACTAAAATGGGAACAGTTAAAATGGAGCCGCCGCCGCCAATTAATCCAAGAACTAAACCAATTAATAATGCCGCTAAATAACCTAAAAGCAAGTAAATTTCCATTGTAATAGTTTGTGGCAAAATTAAATGAAGTCGCCTGATATAGAAGTAACCTATGTTACAATGCCAACACTTTAATTCGGTTGCGTTGTAGCTCGATTAAACCGTCGTTTTCCAAGCGCTTTAGCAACCTAGAAATCACCACTCTCGAAGTATTCAACTCATAAGCGATCTCTTGATGAGTACTGTTAATAAACTTATCCTTACTCACCTTTACCTTTTCTTCAAGGTAGTTCAGCAAGCGTTCATCCATTTTTAAAAAGGCAATTTTATCAATGGTGTTCAACAGCTCAGTCATTCTCGCTTGATAGCTATTCAACACAAAGTTTCTCCAACTTTTGTATTTGCCCATCCACTCTTCCATTTTCTGTACAGGTAGCATAATCAACTTACTGTCTAGCTCTGCAATTGCCCTTACTTCACTTTTGGTGTTTCCCAAACAGCAAGTCATGGTCATGGCGCAAGTTTCTCCGGCTTCTATAAAATACAAGAGCAATTCGTCGCCATTTTCATCCTCTCTTAGCACTTTTATTGCTCCACTTACAATCAGCGGCATAGAGCGAACATAGGCTCCAAAGTCTATTAATTTATCACCTGCTTTTATTTCTTTAAAAGTAGCCACTTGATTCATTTCTTCTAATAGCTCATCTTCAAATAGATGTGCGTACTTCTCTTGTAACTCAGCTAGCATTTAAGTGATTTTAAATTCAAATTTCTGCTAAATTAAGATGAATTATCGCATATATTTACCCTCTTTTAATGAAACTGACAATTATCATTTATTAGCTTCATTTAAAATTCTATTTTTGATGTAATAAATAATCATAGCAATGCATAAAATACTAATCCCAACCGATTTTTCAGAAAATGCCATGATGGCTGTTGATTTTGCCATCGATCAATTAATGAATGAAGACAGCGAGCTTTATTTAATCAATATATATCAAGTTCCTCATGGAGGAAACAGCGGCTTCTTTTATCTGCTAGATGAACTGCAAAAGCAAGCTAAAAATGGAATGGAGGAATTCAAGATAGAAGTTGTTAATCGACACCCTGAAAAGTCTTTAAAGATTGATTCAGAAGTTGCTCAAGGAAACTTTTCAGATCAATGTAATGCCATTGCCAAAAAAATTGATGCCGACTGTATTGTCATGGGCACCAAAGGAGCTTCCGGAGTTAAAGAAGTTTTAATTGGTAGTAATACCGCCGATTTAATGAATAATTTAGAAGTTCCACTATATGTTGTACCAAAAGACTTTAAAGACAAGTCAATTAAAGAGATGATTCTGAGCTACGATGGTTCAGGCATTTCAATAAAAGTTGCTCCACCAATTCTGAAGTTTGCTAAAAAACATCAGCTTCCTTTAGAGCTTTTACACGTTAGAGTAGAAGAGGATAGCCCGATTCAAGATTGGTCGGATGCAAAGAGTTTGTTTGAAGGTATAAAGGTAGACTTGCACGAAAGCTGGGGTAAATCTTATGAAGAAGGCTTGAAAAGAGGAATTGAAAACCGAGAAGCAATCCTCGTAATGATTAAGCGTAAAAAAAGCTTCTGGGAGCGCTTTTTTAACATCAGCGATACAAGAAAAGTGGTGATGCACGCAGAACTTCCAATCTTGGTTATTCCTGAGTAAGTGCGCAACTCAGTCTTAATAATGCTAAAGAAACTCCTCACGGATTTTCGCTTTTGGATTATTCTGTTTTTCCTAATTCGGCTGATTGGTATTACCAATGCACCGCTGGAAATAAGTCATAATTGGAGACAATCGCTCACCAATATGATTGCCAGAAATTTCTTTGTAGATGGAGTTGATTTACTCCATCCTAAAATTGATATGGCCGGTGAAAAAAGCGGGATTATTGGTGCAGAGTTCCCTTTATTTAACTACCTAATTTATCTTTTTGCTGAGCTTTTTGGCTACCAACATTGGTACGGGCGCTTAATAAACCTGTGTTTTAGCAGTATTGGAACATATTATTTTTATCGATTAATTAAAGCGCTTTTCAATAAAAGACTGGCTCTTCATGCAGGAATTATTTTACTTTCGTCTATCTGGTTTTCCTTTTCTAGAAAAATAATGCCGGATACTTTTAGTGTATCCTTAATTATCACTGCACTTTGGTTTTCTTATCAATATCTAAAAAACGGAAATTTCCTACATCTACTCCTATTTTTTCTATTAAGCTGCCTATCCGGCTTAAGTAAAATACCTGCCATAAGTCTACTTAGCTTATTGGTAGTAACATTATTTGTTCCTCAAATCTGTACAAAAAGAAAAATCTTTTTATACATATCAGCTGCTATAAGTTTTTCAATCATCGGACTATGGTACTTTTACTGGGTTCCACACTTAGTGAATACTTATGGTTATCAATTATTTTTTCCTAAAACATTCTTAGAAGGATTTATTGAAATTAAAGCATATTTACCGGAGTTAGCTGAGAAGTTCTACTACAACAGTTTAAAGTCTTATGTTGCTTTTATAGCATTTGTCATTGGGCTTTTCTTTTTTGTGAAAGAGAAGAAAAGATTACAAACCATTGGTTTTATTTCTATGCTAATTACATTTTGCTTGTTTATTTTAAAAACCGGCTCTGTTTTTCCATTGCACAGCTATTACATAATTCCATTTACACCAATTATGGCTTTTATTGTCGCTAAGTTTACCTCAAAAATCTCATCTAATATTGCTTGGACAGTTATTTCATTAATTCTTATTGAAGCAATTGCAAATCAACAGCATGATTTTTTTATTAAAGCTGATAAGGAATACAAGATTCAATCTGAGAGAATGAGCGACCAATGGATTCCTAAAACCGATAAAGTGATTGTTAATGGTGGCGCATCTCCACAAAGCATTTATTTTATCAATCGAAAGGGCTGGACACTAAAAAACAACAATATAAACCCTAAAACCATTGACTCTCTTCAGCAATTAGGAGCTAACTATTTAGTTATTGATAAAAACTACGGTCAACTTAACTTCAAAGTTGATTCATTAGCCTTCGAAAACGATAATTTTCAGCTATACCAACTGAAGTAAATTGAGGGTTCACCTTGTTAATCTTTGATAAAAACCTTTTAGTAATCAATAAGTTTGTGAACTTTGTAGCTTCAAATGAAGAACAAAAAGTGGCATACTTATCTTAAAGTCATTAGCCTTAGCGGCTTAATTGCTTTCATTGTTCTAACTTCTTGCAATGTTCGCAAAGGAATACAAACTTTAATTGGGCAAGAAGTACAAAAGCAGTTATTGCCTTCAAAAACGATTCAGCAAAACTCAGAAGACTGCTTAGTTTCCTTTGAAGATGTTAAATCTGAGATTAAAAATTCTACACTTTTAAAAGTCGATTTTAATCTCATTGCTCATAAATCCAATAACAATGTAAATTACAAAGCTGAAACAACTATCAATCAGCTTTCCCCAACTACACACGCAACTTTTAAAGTAGCGCTCTATTTGTTATTTCAGCAGATAAAAACTCATCACTGATTTTTCTTTTAGTTTTATTTCGTTGCTAAAATCAAGCAACAAGCACAATTAAATGAATACATTATGTATTCGTAATTAAATATCTAAATGAAAAAATCATGAACTCAATTTCAATCAATCAAAAGAATAATAATTTCGAAATTGCCGGCTTATTTAGCTTGGCGCTACGTCTGGTCATTGGCTGGACATACTTTTCAGCCTTTTGGAGACGACTTTTTTTAGCCAATAAATTAGATCCTGAAGCAGCCGGATACATCGGCGAAAAATTTAATCACTTCCTGCCCAATGCGCTTGGAATTAAACCCATGATCGAATTCATGGTGACCAATCCGGAAGTGTTGTGGTGGGCAATGACCATTTTTACCATTGTAGAAGGAATTGTTGGGCTACTATTAATGTTTGGCTTTTTTAGCCGACTTATGAGCATCGGTGTATTTGGTCTGGCTATGGGCATTTTACTCGGCTCAGGATGGATTGGCACAACTTGTTTAGACGAATGGCAAATTGGTATATTGGGAATTGCCGGTGGTTTTACGCTTTTCTTTACAGGTAGTGCTCAATATTCGGTAGACTATTGGTTAATGAAAAACAAAAAAACCATTACGCAAAAGAAATGGTTTAGCTGGCTAGCATCAGGAAACTTGCCCTTGACAAAAAAGCAAACTTCCAAAAGCTTTCTAATTGGTTCACTACTCATCTTATCCTTGAGCTTGTATACCAATCAAGTTTTTCACGGAGGAGTTTGGGGAACACTGCACAATAAGTCAGTTAAACCAAAATTAGAGCTAAGCGAACTACAACTAAATAAAGATCAACTTAGCTTTAAAGTCTACCGAGTAGAAGGAGTGGACGTTTACGGCTCATTTTTGATTGGAATAGAAGTTATTGATGAAAAAGGTGAAAGTATTTATAAGCTAGACGGGGAACAACTTTCCTCTTTCCCTAAAAAGCAAATCGATAATAAATACATTGCTAAAGTTAAAAGTGGTGCACATAGTTTAATTATTCCTTTAGGCGCTAAGGCGACTATTAATTTGCAGTCAGAAAAGTTTAAAAACTTAAGGGAAGGAAAATTCAAAATTAAATTGACGGATATTAGTGGCGCAGAATGGGAAATTAAATAAAAACGTAAAACAATTCTTCTTTTAAAAGTTGAAATAAATACCTTTGAAAACGCTCATTAAGTTGAGCGTTTTTATTTTATCAAATTTTGAACTCAAGCGAACAAACTCTGTTTAAGTACTATGACATTCAAAGAACAAATACTTCAAGGCATTCCGGATGAGCTTCCAAATCCAAAAGCTTATGATCCGGAGATTAATCACGCTCCAAAGCGAAAAGACATCCTAAGTAAAGAGGAAAAGAAATTAGCTATTGAAAACGCTTTGCGATATTTTCCGGCAAAACATCATGAAATTTTAGCAAAAGAGTTTGCTCAAGAACTGAACGATTACGGTCGCATTTACATGTATCGTTTTAGACCTGACTACGAAATTAAGTCTAAACATTTAGAGGAATTCCCACACCGCTCAAAACAAGCGGCGGGAATTATGCTCATGCTTTCAAACAATTTAGATTATGCTGTTGCTCAACACCCTCATGAATTAATTACTTATGGTGGAAATGGAGCCGTTTTTCAAAACTGGGCGCAGTATCTGCTATGCATGAAGTATTTGGCAGAAATGACCGATGAGCAAACTTTGGTTTTATACTCCGGTCACCCAATGGGCTTATTCCCTTCGCATAAAGATGCGCCTAGGGTTGTGGTTACTAATGGAATGATGATTCCAAACTATTCTAAACCGGACGACTGGGAACGCTTTAACGCTTTAGGGGTAACACAATACGGACAAATGACAGCCGGTTCTTTTATGTATATTGGACCTCAAGGAATTGTTCATGGGACTACGATAACCGTTTTAAATGCCGGAAGAAAAATCTCCAAGGATGGCTTGGGTGGAAAACTATTTGTTACTGCCGGGCTCGGCGGAATGTCGGGTGCTCAACCAAAGGCGGCAAAAATTGCAGGTGCAGTAAGCATTACTGCAGAGGTGAATCCAAAAGCAACTCATACTCGCCATTCTCAAGGGTGGGTAGACGAAGTTTATGAAGACTTAGATGAATTGCTAGAGCGAACAAAAAAAGCTCGAGCTGAAAAAGAAGCTATTTCATTGGTTTACCAAGGAAATGTAGTTGATTTGTGGGAAAAATTAGCAGCAGAAAACGTAAAAGTTGATATCGGTTCAGATCAAACTTCCTTACACAATCCATGGGCTGGAGGATATTACCCGGTTGGGTTTAGTTTGGAGGAATCCAATGAAATGATGGCCAAAAATCCTGAGAAATTTAAAGAAGAGGTACGTAAAACGCTGAGAAGACATGTAAAAGCCATCAATAAACTTACAGCTCAAGGAATGTATTTCTTTGACTATGGCAATGCCTTTTTATTGGAAGCCAGTCGCGCCGAGGCTGATATAATGGAAGGCGACAAGTTCAAATACCCCTCTTATGTTCAAGATATTATGGGACCAATGTGTTTCGACTATGGTTTTGGACCTTTCCGTTGGGTTTGCGCCTCAAATGATCCCAAAGACTTAGAAAAAACCGATGCAATTGCTGCAAAAGTTTTGGAAAAAATGTCCAAAGAAGCACCGAGCGAAATCAAACAGCAAATCGAAGATAATTTACGTTGGGTTAAAGCTGCGGGCGAAAACAAATTAGTTGTCGGCTCACAAGCTAGAATTCTTTATGCAGATGCTGAGGGGCGAATTAAAATTGCCGAAGCATTTAACAAAGCAGTTGCCAGTGGAGAAATTTCTGCGCCCGTAATTTTAGGTAGAGATCACCACGATGTGTCGGGAACAGACTCTCCCTATCGAGAAACTTCAAACATTTACGACGGCTCGCAATTTACTGCCGACATGGCAATTCAAAATGTAATTGGCGATTCTTTCCGCGGAGCCACTTGGGTTTCTATACACAATGGCGGTGGCGTCGGCTGGGGCGAAGTAATCAACGGCGGTTTTGGCATGATGCTCGACGGCTCAGAAGATTCCGACAGAAGACTAAAAAGTATGCTGCATTGGGATGTAAACAATGGAATTGCACGCAGAAATTGGGCAAGAAATGAAGGTGCTATTTTTGCCATTCAACGCGCCATGCAAGCTGAGCCACGACTTAAAGTTACTTTACCTAATTTAGTAGATAAAAGTAAGTTGGACGAATTGTTTTAGATTGACAGTAAAACCAAAAAAAAGATTAGTAATTCGTTGGTTTTGGATGAGCATCATGCTTTTCTTAATCAATGTAGTTATACTGCCCTTTATAGAAAAAATGCCCATCACTACTGAAAAAGTATTGATGGGCATTCCTATTTCTATCCTTGGTGGTTTAGCGCTTGCTTATTTTTTAAAACTTTACGAAAACAGGTTTTAGAGTAGTTTACCTCAACTCAGCATTCAACTCCTTTTTCAAAGAGTCAATCAAGCGCTCCATTACTTTATCAATTTGTTTGTCGGTCAGCGTTTTTTGCTCGTCTTGAAACATAAAACTCACAGCATAGGACTTCTTCCCTTTTGCCAAGTTTTTGCCTTCATAAACATCAAATAAATTCATTGATTTTAACAACTTGCGCTCTGTACTTTTTGCCACTTCTTCAATTTGTGAAAACTGAACGCCATCATCAATTAATAAGGCCAAATCTCTTCTAACGGAAGGAAATTTACTCACTGCTTTGTGTTGTACCGCTTCAGCTTGAAGCATGTCTAATACTAATGACCAATTGAATTCAGCAAAGTAAACCTCTTCTTTTACATCGAACTTCTGCAGTTCTTTTGTACTCAATTTACCCAAGCGAGCAATTACTTTTTTGCCTTTTAAAAAGTCCATTTCCATAGAAAATGGCGAAGTACTCTTTACAGTTTTAGCTTTGTATTTACTTATCCCTAATCGCTCTAGCAACTGAATAGAAACTGCTTTTAAATTGTAAAAATCAACCGCTTTGGTTGCTGACTGCCAACTTTCTTCTTGTTGATCTCCACTCATCCACAAAGCCAAGCGTTTAGTTTCTTCAAAACCATCTTCTACCTTACGATATGTTTTACCAAACTCATATAATTTCAAATCTTTACGCCTTCTATTTTGATTGTATGCAATGGCTTCTAATCCTCCATAAAGCATACTTTTTCGCATCACTTCTGTTTCTTTACTCAACGGATTCAGCATATTTACCAAATCATCTTGTTTCTCATACAAAGAAGGATTTGTTAGCGAATTATTAAAAGCTTCGTTAAAACCAGTGCTGCTTAAAAAATTGGCAATAATATTTTCTATTTTCGAGGGCTCTTTCTTAGGCTGATTTTGTATTGAGAGTTTCATTTGCTCCGGTAAAGGAATACGATTGTAGCCGTAAATTCTCAAAACCTCTTCAATTAAGTCTACCTCTCTTTGAACATCTACTCGGTAAGAAGGAACTTGTAAGCGCAAGCCTTCCTTACTTTCGTGTAGAATTTTAATGTCTAAGCCTTGAATAATATTTTTAATTCGCTTATTGTCAATTTTAAAACCAATTAATCGCTCGCAGTTTTTATAATTAAACTCTACTAAAAAGTCCTCTATGGGGTTTGGATAAATGTCAATTAATTTAGAACTAAGTTCTCCACCGGCTAACTCCTTTAGCAATTGAACAGCACGTTCAAGAGCAAATACGGTGATATTGGGATCTGCTCCTCTTTCATAGCGAAATGAAGCATCTGTGTTTAAGCCATGTCTTTTTGCGGTTTTCCTTACAAACACAGGATTAAAATAGGCACTCTCTAGAAAAATACTTTTTGTTTTCTCCGTAACACCTGACTGAGTTCCTCCAAAAACTCCGGCAATACACATTCCTCCATTTTCATTACAAATCATCAAATCTTCCGATGATAGTTCACGTTCCACCTCATCGAGTGTGGTGAATTTGGTTTTATCTGATAAAGTCTGAACGATTACTTTCTTCCCTTCAATTTTATCGTAATCAAAGGCATGCAGTGGTTGACCAATTTCATGCATGATGTAATTGGTAACATCTACTACATTGTTTATTGGCTTTAGACCAATTGCCTTTAGTCGATTTTGCAACCAATCCGGTGAGGGCTTAACTTCCAAGTTGCTAATCACAATTCCTGAATATCTAGGACAAGCTTCCTTGTTTTTAACATCAACTTCAATATCTAATTGTTTTTCAGCTTTAGCAATATTAATTGTTTTAGGTCGGCAAATTTTTGTTTCCTCTTCTTGATTAAAATAAGCTGCCAAATCGCGAGCTACGCCAAAGTGCGATGCTGCATCTATTCGGTTAGGTGTTAAACCAATTTCAAATACCGTATCGCTTTCCAGCTGAAAGTAATCCGCTGCCGGCATGCCAACTTTTGCTGATGAATCTAAAACCATAATTCCATCGTGTGACTCACCCAGCCCCAGCTCATCTTCTGCGCAGAGCATGCCTTCAGAAACTTCTCCTCTAATTTTAGATTTCTTGATTTTAAAGCCTCTTTCATCCGGGTATAAAGTGCAACCCACAAGCGCTACAACTACTTTTTGTCCTTCGGCTACATTTGGCGCACCACAAACAATATCAAGCAATTCACTATGTCCAACATCTACTTTTGTCAACTGTAGACGATCAGCATTAGGATGAGGAACAACTGAATTAATTTCTCCAATAACAACTCCTTCCAAACCACCTTTAACCGTTTCAAAACGCTCAATACCCTCTACTTCTAATCCAATATCGGTTAAAATCTCAGCCGTTTGATCAGGATTTACGGTCAAGTTAATATACTCTTTTAGCCAGTTATAAGAAATCTTCATGCTTGGAATTTTAAGTAGACAAAAGTAATTAATTCGGGCTTTTTAAATGGTAATGACAAAAAAAGCTTAACGTAAGCTTCACTCGATTTTCCACAGTTTAATACTGCCATCATCTCCGGTGCTCAACAAGTCTGTATCATTTAACCAGAGCAGCCGGTTCACCGAATGAGTGTGTGCATGATCTTTTAGTCCTTCAAAACGCTTTATCACTTTAAATTCCTCTGCATCCCAAATTTTAACCGTTTTATCTCTACTCGCTGTTGCAAAAACACGATGGGTAGGTGAAAAAGCAATGTCGTAAATTGCCCAGTAATGTGCCGGCAAACTCAAGAGGCGCTTACTTTCAACTAAATCAATTTGATGAAGATGCGCATCTTTATCGCCAACTAAAAGCTTGTTCAGTTGAGTCGGGTGAAACGCTACTGCATTTACCGAAGAATTAAATTGATTAAATTCTGATTTTAATGTCCAATCTTCTGTATTATAAATCAACACCTTCCCATCTCCGCAAGCAATTGCAAGTTCCTCTCTATCTACCTGATGAGCTAAACTTCTAATCTTCTTTTCACTGACTTTTCTAAATAGTAAAAGCTGGCAATCCGGCAAAGACCAAATAGAAATAGCTCCATCGCCGGAGGCTAAAATAAGCTCTTCCTTTTCTTCGATATAGGCAATGCTAAAAATATAACCTTCATGCTTCTTCAAATACTTATACTCTTCACCTTTCGCTAAGTCAATAATATGCACACCGCCTTCTATTTGTCCAATTAAAAGAAAGTTGAATTTCCTAATATACAACAAACTAATGATTGTTGTGGGAGATTTTGCCACTACTTTTTCTGCTTTTTGCTCTTTGGCATTCCAAAGAATTACTCTTCGATCTGCTCCTGCAGAATAAAAATAGTCAGGCTGTTCTGCAGCCGTCAAAGCATAAAGTGGTCCCTTATGTTCTTTAAAAGTATGTTGATGAATAAAATTCATTTCTATGATCTGTTTAAGAGATTCTACTCCAGTTTACTTTCTCTCTTTTTTTGTTTCTGAAAAAGTTTAACAAGCACGCATTTTGAGGCAAGTTCAAATTCGGGTCGGTTTTTAAAATCGACTTGGCAGCATCGCGAGCTGCTTCGATTATTTCTCCATCTGTTGCCAAATTAGCCAACTTTAAATTGATGGGCGTTCCACTCTGTTGTGTACCTTGCAAATCACCAGGCCCTCGAAGTTTCATATCCACTTCGGCAATTTGGAAACCATCATTGGTTGCGGTCATCGTTTTCATGCGTAATCGACCGTCGTTGGATAGTTTATTTCCTGTCATTAAAATACAATAGGACTGTTCTGCCCCTCTTCCTACTCTGCCGCGCAATTGATGCAATTGCGACAAACCAAAACGCTCAGCACTTTCAATAATCATTACTGAGGCATTCGGAACGTTTACTCCCACTTCGATCACAGTAGTAGAAACCATGATGTCTGTTTCTCCTCTTACAAAGCGATCCATTTCAAAAGCCTTCGTATCTGCCGGCATTTTACCATGTACAATGCTCACTTTGTATTTTGGAGGTGGAAATCGTTTAAATAAATGCTGATAACCTTCTTCCAAATTGGCATAATCCATTTTCTCAGACTCCTCAATCAACGGATAAACAACGTAAATCTGACGCCCTTTTTTTATTTCTTCATCCATAAAACCGAACAAACGAAGTCGCTTGCTTTCATACCAATGAACGGTTTTTATTTCTTTTCTTCCCGGTGGCAACTCATCAATTACAGAAACCTCTAAATCGCCATAAAGCGTCATTGCCAATGTACGAGGAATCGGCGTTGCTGTCATAATAAGAACATGCGGTGTCTGAGTATTTTTTCGCCAAAGCTTAGCACGTTGCGCTACACCAAAACGATGTTGCTCATCAATAACAGCCAAGCCCAAATTTTTGAACTTTACTTTATCTTCCAAAAGCGCATGTGTTCCTATCAGCAATTGCAGTTCACCACTTTGCAGTTCTTCGTCAATCCTTCTGCGCTCAGCTGTTTTAGTAGATCCGGTTAGGAGTGCATATTTCACATTCATTTGATCGAGGAACTCCTTTACAGATTCAAAGTGCTGAGTAGCCAAAATTTCGGTGGGCGCCATTAAAGCAGATTGATAACCATTATCCATCGCCATTAATATGCTCATTAAAGCCACAATGGTTTTACCACTTCCCACATCACCTTGTAAAAGTCGGTTCATTTGATTTCCACTACCTAAATCTTTGCGTATTTCTTTAAGTACTCGTTTTTGTGCTTGTGTCAACTCAAAAGGAAGTTGATTGTCGTAAAAGTCAAGAAAGTAAGCGCCAATTTTGTCAAAAACGAACCCTCTGCTCTTTTGTGTCTTTAATAGCTTTAGCTTGATTAGCTCTAACTGAATTAAAAACAACTCCTCAAACTTCATTCTATACTGAGCTGCTTGTAATTTTTCTATGCTTTGTGGAAAATGTAAATTTCTCAAGGCCTCTTCTCTGCCGATAAGATTATACTCTTTTAAAATAGCAGCAGGTATAATTTCATTGATTTTCCCTTCTAATTGTGGAAGCAAGCGCTTATTGAGCTTGGCAATTGTTTTTGACCCCAAGCCCATTTTGTTGAGGGTTTCAGTAGAGGGGTAAACCGGCTGCATAGAAGATTGAACTGCATTTTTGTACTCTACTAAACTCTCCATTTCAGGGTGAACCAAATTCACTTTTTGATTAAAGGAGGAGGGTTTAGCAAAAACAACATACTGCTCTCCGATTTTAATGGCAGACTTTATGAACTTAATTCCCTTAAACCACACTAAATCAATTTGACCACTTTCATCTTTTAAGCGTGCTACTAACCTTTTTTTTCTTGCAGCTCCTACTTCTTCCATAAAAGTGATTTTTCCTTTTAATTGAACATAAGGCAAATTAGGATGAACTTCTGCAATGCTGTAAAACTTTGTTCTGTCCTCATAGCGAAAAGGAAAATGGTGAATGAGGTCGCCATAAGTTTTTATGTTGAGTTGTTTCTCCAAAGTCTCTGCACGCTTTGGCCCTACTCCTTTTAAATAGGCAATCGAAGTTTGTAAAAACTGCTCACTCATTGTACCGCCAAATTACGAAGATGGAGTCATTTTAACGCATAAAAAAAGCCATGAAGTTTAAACTCCATGGCTTTTATAAATAATTATTTTACTGATTAGCGATTAACGCTAATTTTCTTGCTCATTACTTCATTTCCGGCTTTTACCTTCATAATGTAGAAGCCATTTGGCAATGCTGATACATTAATTGGCAAAGTGTGTGTTCCTTTTACCAACTCAGAATAAGTTCTGTTGATTACCTCTTTTCCGGTAATATCAAATACAGAAACTTCTAATGGTAAAGTTTCAGCTAAAGTAAGCTCTAGGTTTGTGATGTTTTGAGAAGGGTTCGGATAAACCTCAAAAGTTGCTTTTGAACCATTCAATGCTTTTTTGTTCAAGCCTGTAATTACATCCTGAAGCGCAACCTCCTCAGCATTAAGGACTTCAAAATCATTAGGAGTTTCACCTTCATAATTAACTACAACCACAAAAGAAACATCATTAATCTTGAAGTTAGAAGGCACAGTGTAATTAAAGGTATGCGAATAGCTTGAATTAATTACAGGAGATTTTGGAAGTACATCAGTATCTCCAAAAGTTGAAGGCAAAATATCTCTTAACACATGACGGTGCATGTAGTTATTTATATAGGAAATATTATTGTTCGGAGCAGGAAAAGGCGTTCCAATTTGATACATTGGATGCCCTGCTACATTATAATACGCATTATACTGCGCCCATCCATTACCCACACCACTCAAACTATCTTCAATAATCATTAAACTTAAGTTAGCAGGTAGTGTATAGTCATGGTATTCAACATCCACACTTAATGTTACGCCACGAGTGGCGGCATTGTAGGTACCCGAAACATCTAGAGAAACAGGTGAACCCACTTGTGAACGCGCATTCACTCTTGTTCTCCAAACATTGTTGGTATTGATATTGGTTCCTCTACCATGAGCCGGAACCTGATCCCCTTGGTGAACAATACGATCAACCATACCCGATGGAGCACTATTTGACCCTACTGCATCGCAAAGATCTAGAGCTTCCTGATTAGTCATTGCATCAGTGTTAAAACAAGAGTGAATTGATACAGGAATTACATTAGCGTTTTGCGCTAAAATATTTTCCATGTATAGGTGTCCATCCGGGCAAAATTGGCAAACTGAAGTTGTAAATTCTTCAAATAAAACTTTACGTTGAGCGGTATCAGTACCGGCAGGTGAAATGAAATACTTAACCAAAGTATCATTTTGTGGAATAGTATCAGTTTGACCATTTGGGTTTGATACCCAAACTTCTAATTCAAATGCACCATTTGAAGGAACAGTATAAGTTGTATTGTGTGTAAAAGAATAGTTCTGTCCATAACCTAATCCTAATCCAGTAAATGACTCAGTATTTACGGTTCCACCATCAACTCTCCAGTTAATATTTAAAGAATCTAATGTATCTGTCCCAAAACTGGCAATTTCACCGGCAATGCTAACAGTAGAGCTTGGAGTAAATACTGAACTAACATTGATTTTACTCATAGCAGCATCAACTGCAGGATAACTCTCACCTGATCTAACTTCAATATTGTCTATCGCTATGATATAACCATCGTAGGTGTTGTTTCTAAAAGCGATATATACTTCTTGTCCTGCAAATGCTGTTAAGTTAACCGCTCTTGTAGTCCAACTTGGATTTTCTGCAGCAACAGAGAATACTGAAGTGAAGCTTGAACGAAGTGTATCTGTAGTTGATACAAGAATTTCATAACTATCATAAGGTGCTGCACTACCGTTTCTGGCATCAAAATACAAGAAGTTAGTAGTATTTGAGTCTAATTGAATTTTAGGTGTAATCACCCAATCATTCGCTGTTCCAGTAGGAGTATACATTGAAGTACTGGCGATAAACCATGCTCCTGGATCACTGGTAAACTGTAAACGATTCCAAGCATTTGGAAAAACTCCGGCAATTTGGCTATTTACGGTATTTCCATCCACATCATACAATGTATAACCTGTTGGGAAACCCGCTGTTTGAAAGTCATCTTGAAAGAGGACTGTCTGTGCGTTTAGTCCACTAAATGCAAAAAAGCAGACTGTCAAAAGGGTAAAAATTTGTTTCATGAATAATAAGTTTTAAGGTTAGATTATTATTAGCTGTTAAAAGTACATAAAAGTTTAAAAAAACTTAACATAAAGCTTAAAAAAATAAAACCCAAAAAGATAAACCGCTATAAAATAGCGATTTAAAAAAAAAGTAAATCTATAAGCCGGGTTCTGTATTCGCCAAAGCGAATTTCTATCATTTATCTTAGCAGTCTACCCTCCGGAAAAGCGAGCAACTTTATCTCCGGTTTATTTGACCTTTCAGCCCGTAAGGTTTTCCATGCCTCCCTTGTTACCTCAGGAGCGGTGAGCTCTTACCTCGCCTTTTCACCCTTTCCCCAAAAAATTGAGGTGGTTTATTTTCTGTGGCACTCTCTGTTTCCGATTAAATCGGAACCCTTATTTTCATAAGGTACGGCGCTCTGTGCTGCCCGGACTTTCCTCACCTCAGCAAAAGCTAAAGCGCGATAGAACGATTTACTTTGCAAAAGTAAGTGAATTAAAGCTTCCCTAAACCATGAATCATAATTTCAGTAGCCCCATCTCCAAATTTAGTATAAGATCCGTCCAAAAACTCAATGTTTGGGTAGTCATTGGTCAACATTTCTCGCAATTGATTTCGAAGCACTCCCTTACCGACTCCATGTACAAAAATCAAGCGATTAACCCTTCTTCGATACGCCAAATGAATAACATGTCGAACATAATCCAACTGGAAAAGCAGTGCATCATGTTTATTCAAAAATTTTGAAGATGGGGCAATCTCCTCAATATGTAAATCAAATTCAGGCTTTTTGCCTCTAAACTTTATTTTCTCTTCAAAATAGGGTGTCGGATTATAATCCGATTTATTTACAGTTAAACTTTTCTCTTTAACCGGAACAAAAGCTTTCACTTGATGGATCGCCTCACCTTCCTCATTAAAAACAATAAGCTGATCGCTATTATATGTATATTCAAAACCATCTTCGCATTCAAAAGAAACTCTATTGCCATTGATTCCTGTAACCACTCCTTTTAAGTCCTCATCGACTACAAAAACTTTATTTCCTACTTTAATTTCCATTTGAAAGCTTTACTTTGCAAAAGTATCATTGATAATTGGCAGATGAAAGAGATGAACCCTTGGCAAATTAAAAATAAAAAAAAAGTGTACGAAAATCCGTGGATATCACTTACTCATCACGAAGTAATTAATCCGGCCGGCAATGATGGAATTTACGGTAAAATTCACTTTAAAAATATAGCAATTGGTATTCTACCGCTCGATGATGACTTAAACACATGGATTGTTGGACAATATCGTTTTCCGCTCAATAAGTACAGTTGGGAGATACCGGAGGGTGGCGGAAAAATTGGAATTGACCCGCTTATTTCTGCTCAAAGAGAATTAAAAGAAGAAACCGGAATAGTTGCTGAGAAATGGACTGAGCTTTTAAGAATTCACACAAGTAATTCTGTAAGTGATGAGGAAGGAATTATATACATCGCAAGAGGTTTGAGCTTTTTTGAAGCTGAACCAGATGAAGATGAACAACTCAGCATAATAAAACTACCTTTTTCAGAACTAGTCGATAAGGTAATCAATGGCGAAATAACTGATAGTTTAAGCGTTGCGGCGGTATTGAAAGCAAAAATTCTGTTAGACAAAAACGAACTTTAATAATACAACCAATGTAATTGTGGGCGATTTTCTTTTGTGAACTCCACCGCCGGAAATGGAATTTTCAAGCAATTTAAAACTGATAGCGCTGATCTGACCCACTTTTTGTTGCTCTCTATTTTTTCAAGATTTACATCTAAAGATATAAAATACTGTCTATAAGGGTTATAAATTACTCCACTGCTTGAGCGAAAAGCCCCTTTTGCATTAATCATCTCTTTACCACTATAGCCAACGGCAAGGTTTAACCATTTGGGTTTAAAAGCCGGAATAAAATCATTAATATTCAATGATACCCAATACGTTTGTGCATTATAATCTTTAAGCAATGCTTGTAGTTGACTCTCTCCCAAAGCATCAGTTCTTAACTCCCTGTAAGGCGAAGGTGAGTAAGAATACTTTAAAATAATACGTTGTTTCTTAAAAGCTAATTCTTGCAATAAGTAAAATGATACTCCTCCACTATTGGCAATAAAATCGCCCCAAGAAAAGCCCCACTTTTTGCTGTATGCATCCATTAATTCGATAGTGGTTAAAAAAGTAAAAGATACCGCAGAAGCATATAAAGCAGATTGCTGTTTACTATAATTTGCCCATTGAAAGGTTTTGGAACTTAACTTAGTTAAAGTGTAAGTAGAATATGCATGACCTAGCTTATCCATTTGTAACCACTGCTTGTTATCATTAAAAAAATGGAAGCTCGATTGCTCATAATCCTTATACCAAAGTTGATAAAAGCCAATAGTAGATGCTACATAAGTACCTGAATAAGCATATTTGAGTGTACGTCTTCTTTGCACTTCCGAATTTTGGGCATTGAGCTGACACACAAAAAGAAAAATAAAAAGTACTACAGAGAACTTTTTAATCCCAAAACCCTTTTTTAAAGCCAATGTAAAGCCTACCATCTTCTTTCTTTAGTGGATAAGTCTGCAAACTTAAGCCATGACCTCTACCACTTTTTAAATCAAACTTATATTTATGCAAAGGACATTCAACTTTTCCGTTTTCACAATGTCCATGAACCAGGGGGTAGTTTTGGTGTGGACAAAGTTCATCGAAGGCATAAAGTTCGCCACTTGACTTTGCAATACAAACCCACTTCTCCTCTACCAAAACTTTACTGAGACGACCTTCTTTAATGTATTCGTTTTGCTCTTTTTCAGAGTTAAAGACCACATACCATCTAAACTCATCTTTAGACATAACTATTGCTTAATGAGCTTTTTTTGATAGATATTGTTTGTACCTATAGCTTTTAAGAAATAAATCCCTTTAGATTTGAGTTGACTTAGCTTGACTTTAGATTCGCTTTTGGATATATTATTTTCGTAAACTAAGCTTCCCTTACTGTCAAACATGAGAATTTTCAACTCACTTTCGCTTTCGGGAAAAGTCACATTAACTTCATTCTCAAAAGGAATAGGGTAAATATTAAATTTACTGTTATTAAGTTGCTTATCATTAATAGAAGTAATCGTACAGTTTGTATCAACAAAAGCAGTAACCTTAGATCGCATACTTGCACAACGTAAAGGCTTTACATTCATATAATAGAAAAAGGGCATACCATTCAAACCTAAAGAACTGGAGTCAATTGACATTAAGTTTCCAAAAGTGTAAGGGTAGTTAGCTCCAGTTTGATTTACCATAATACCCGGTTCTCTACTACCAATTGTTAACTCATAATTTTCTCCGGGGAAAACTAAAAAGTCTAATGAAACTTGAGAAACTGGTGGGTTCAAACTTTCTACTACTGAGTTTATAATTCTACCGTTACTATCGATTAAATCTACAATTAACTCAGTTCTTCGGCTCACCTTTGCCATAAAGTACTCTATAATGAGCGCTTCATCTACACTAAAATAAATTGACTCTGCAGTATCCGAATAATAAGTAGCTCCACTCATATTAAATGGAACGTTTATAATGCTTTGAACTGCCGGAGAAGACTCTACAAAGTAACTTATCGAATTAGTTCTGTTCTGAAGAGTTAACGAATCTCCTTTATGAACCGCTCGATCACTTCTATCAGAATTGTACCAAATGAGTTCAGATGCCCCTTGAGCCTTAACGGTTATATCATCTCCAATACAGGCAGTATCACTAATTGTGATTGGTGCTACTCCCCTGCTAATATTTATTGCATTTAGTTTAATCAAGGAATCAGACCCTATCGTATTTTGTGCTATAAGTTTTACATCATAATTACCATCATTCGTATAAACATGAGTCGGATTAGCTTCATTGGACTGATTTCCATCTCCAAAATCCCAAAGTAAATTTTGAAATCCACTTTTAATCTCACTGTTAAAGCGTACAAGTCCATTGCAACTACTATCAACACTTACACTAAAATCAACATTAGGCTTAGAGTTTGATTGAAAGCAATTCCATCGCCCCCAAACTCCACCATTTACCACCTCTTTATCAGAATGAAAAACAATGGTTAAACTTGATGAAGAAGACTGAATACTATCCGGTTTATTGTTATTGCAAAAACGACCTAATGATTTCGAAAAAGTTCCTGCTCCATCAAAAACTTCAAGAAAATCATGATTGCAGCGACCTTTATAGCCTGCCTCAATATCAATAGAGTCAAAATACAATGTTATATAGTCTGCAGACGCTACTTGAATCAATAAAGTATCGTTTTGATCAAGAGGATATTCCCCATTCAATCCACCTGCATCATAAAATACTCCGAAACAATCACTAGTTGTTTGAAGATTGCCATCAAGAACAGTTGAGCAAACATTTGAAGAGTCTACATTAATATAAGCTGTTTTAATTAGAGTATCTGCCCCACAACTTAAACCGTCTGCAATTAGTTTAACATCATAATTTCCGGAAGTAGAGTATGTGTGTGTTGGCTCTCTTTGAGTACTCGTATTACCATCTCCAAAGTCCCAATAATAATTATATATATTGGAACTGCTAGCCTTAAAGTTAACATCTGCCGGAGTTGAACAAAACGAAGTATCATTAATTGCAAAGAAGTCTGCTGTCAAATTATAATCGTAGGCATCACCAACGCCAACGGCATGCCATGCGTTAACCACTTCTTCCACTTCCGAAGAGCAAGCCCCATATAAGTCAACTGCCGAGCGAAATGAATAAAAACGAGCATCAGAGTAATTAGAGGAAGGACTTAAATATACCGTATTAGTTCTAAAAGCAATTTGAGCAGCTTTGTCCATTCCTATGCCATTCACTTTTATGCTATCTCCAACATCGTTCACTCCAAGACCACCATTAACTAATAAATAAAACCAGTAATTCTGAACCCCGCTATTAGTATGTACACCACAGCGATCATTTGAAGATGATGGAATACAGTTTTGATCAATCCAATTAACCCCGTCATAGGTATCAGGGTCACCAAACGAATTAGGATTAGACATACTTCTGATTGCTCTACCAATATCTTCTCCAATAAGCCAATTAGCCGAATTTGGAGTAGAATAAAATTCAACTAAAACGCCTAAGATATCGCTAAAAGACTCATTAAGCGCTCCAGACTCATTGGCATAAATTAAGTCAGAAGTATAATCCGTCCAACCATGAGCAATTTCATGGGCAGTTATATCCAAGGTAGTCAGTGGAGAGTTGCTAGCGTCTCCATCTCCATAAGTCATTCTTTGACCGTCCCAGAAGGCATTTACATAATTAAAGTCATAATGAACATAGCTTCTAAGAGCAAAGCCATTATTGTCAATACTGTTCCTATTGTGCACAGAGTCCATATAATCGTATGTTCTCTCAGTTCCCCAATGAGCATCAATAGCATACTGGTCTAATGCAGGACTAAAGCTGCTCCAAGAGTTTGTGCTATCAATCAAGTCGACAGCACTGTTGTATAATCTTGTATTATTTAAATCGTATGTAAAAACACCTTGCCCCCTTAGTGAATCACGTAAGCGAAAGTAGCTTGGCATGCTATCCGTTATAATTGGCTGAACACCATTGTATGCAGTATGAGCATTAGCTTTACTCTCTCCTCCATGCTTTAATAGAGCTTCTTGGAATACAACTTCCCCAGTTTGAGCATCAATATAAACTTTTTCACGCCCTAAAGGTTTTTGAGAGTAGATATCAAAACAATAGGTCAGCTTTTGGCTTTCTGAGCTAAAAGATAAATCTTTACTTATATAAACCAACTCTGCTATTGGAAAAAAGCTTGCCATTGGATTGTTCTGTTCTTTCTTAATAAAACGCTCTTCTTCGGGCAATTCCCATTTATAGATTTCTGCATTAATGTGATTTAAACTTATCTCTAAAGCATTTTTTTCAGACAAGACTAATGAGGAGTTCTCAATTTCTCCGTTTACAACGTTTCCATTAAAAGCAGAAATCTCATTGTTGCCGTTTAAGTGAACAATTAAGTGAGCATGACGAATTGGATGACCGTCATAAAACTGTTGGTAGCGATAGTGCTTTTCACCTTTATATTCTTGTCTATCTATTAGCTTGAAGCTATAATTATCATTTAGTTGAAATATAGATTTAATATAGTCAAGTGAAGAATCGAATTGAGGCATATCACTCTCATTATATAAAATATAAGTTGGTTTGTTAGTTTCTATATTAAGGCGAATCAATTTAGCACCCTCCAAAAACCTTCCCGCTTGATTGCCCTTTAGTATTTTACCTTCAGATGCTTTTATAAAAGTGAAAGCAAAGAAAAGTAATAATGAAGCCCAAATTCTTATTTTCATTTAACTATTGATTAATCATTATTTTACAACAATAAACTTCTTGCGAACAAGTTGTTCATTGCCTTCGAAACTAATGAAGTAAACCCCATTACTTAAAGATGTTGTTGTCAACCTTACTGTATTTGCAGCATTAACATCAATTCCTTGCTCGAGTATTACTTTTCCCGTCATGTCTGTAACAAACATTTTATTAAATGTATTTGATTTTTCAAACTTTACATTTAAAACGTTCTTAGAGGGGTTAGGAAATATTGATATTCCCTCTTTTTCGTTCAGGGTGTTATCTTTTATCGAAGTAAGCGTACAGCTCGTATCTAAAAAGGCAAAAACCTCAGCTCTTTCACTTAAGCAGTCAGGCTCTTTTACCTTCCAGTAGTAAAAATATCCATAATAACTACTTCCTGCATTAGAACCGGTAATTGAAACTAAACCTGGCTCTGTATAAGGGTAAGAAACCCCTGATGTGTTTACAAACAAGTCAGGAACATTATTTGCAGGACTAGCTCCTTGAACCGCCAGCCTGTAGTGTCCTGTTGGAATAATCATATCCAAATTAGCTTGATAGGGATTAGTATTCGGAATATTAAAGCCCTTTGTTTTTAACACATTATTATTTGTGTCTCTCAACTCAACGGTTCTAAAACCCGCACTATTAGGAATCATAAAAACAGACTCTAAAAGCATTTGTTTGTAAACGACAAACTCCAGATAAAAATCAACGCTCCAATAAGAGCCATTTCCGATGCTGTTTGTTGGACCAAAATAAGTTGAAGGTGAAGAAATGAAATCCTCTACCCAAAAGCTTGTATCTTGGTTTAGTTGACCAATTGAAAATGAATTTCCAGTACTAAGTACTGTATTGCTATATTTATCAGCATACCATCTTGCTGTTCCGCTAGCCATGGCATTTAATGTAGCATTTTGATTAACACAAAAAGTATCGTCAGTAAATGCTGGAGCACTGGGTTTGCTTACAATAATTTTCCCTTGTTTAACAATGGTATCACTACCAATTAAATTTGTAGCAATTAATGATACATTATACACGCCATTTACATCGTACTTATGTGTTGGGTTTTGCACATTAGAAGATCGTCCATCGCCAAAATCCCATACCCAAGAACTTGGAGCCTCTGTTGAAAGGTCAGTAAACTGAACTTCTCCGGTACAAGTTGAATCTGAACTACTTTCAAAATCTACAACAGGTGCAGCTGTTGGGTAAGTACACTGCCAACCAATATTAAAACCATCTCGCGTTAGTGCTTGATCTGAATAAAACTGTAAAGTAATAGTCCCGCCGGAGGATGTAATCGTACTAGGAGGCAAGTTATTATTACAAAACTTGCCTAAAGAAGGTGCATTGGTTGAATTTCCATCAAATATTTCCAAATAATCATAATCACAGATTGTTCCACTAGAACCGGACTCAACATCAAACTGATTAAAAGTTAAAGTTACGCTAGCTGCATTTTGAGGCTCAATGACTACTACAGCATTTTCGTTGTCAAGATAAGAAAATGAATTACCTCCGGTATCAAAAACTGCACCTGAGCAATCATTTACCCTTTGAGTTTGTCCATCTTGCATAGAAATAGCACACAAATTACTGGTATCAATGCTAATATAGGATTGCTTTATAATTGAATCAACACCACAAGAGTCACCATCAATGACTAGTTTAACGTCAAAATTGCCAAAAGAGTTATAAATATGAGAAGGCGCTCTCATTGTACTTGTTTGTCCATCTCCAAAATCCCAAAAGAAGTCCAATCCATTTGAACTATTATTTTCAAATTGAACTTGGTAAGGTGGTTGACACCCCAAAGTGTCTGCCGTTTCAAAATCGGCAATTACACCTGGAACGTATGCATTTCCTACTCCTGCTGCATGCCAAGCATCTGTAACAGACGCCACTTCAGGAGAGCAAGCTCCATATAAATCAACAGCTGCTTTGATTGAGTAAAACCTTGCATCATCAAAGTCAGAATTTCTACCTAAATATACAGTCAAATTTCTAAAAGCAATAGCAGCAGCTTTATCCATTCCAATTGCAGTTACACTGTATGGATTTCCAAGGTCATTTGTACCGCTTCCGCCACTCACTAATAAATAAAACCAGTAATTAGGCACTCCACTATTTATGTGCACTCCACAATTGTCATTTTGCTGTGATGGAATACAACCATTTACATTTCTCCAATTGTTTCCTCCCCTAGTGTCTGGGTCACCATATAAGTTAGGATTAGCCATTGAGCGCAATGAAAAACCAATATCTTCTCCAATTGTCCAATTGGTATTATTTGGTCGAGCGTAAGCTTCAACCGCAGCACCAAATATATCGCTAAATGATTCGTTTAGTGCTCCCGGCTCTGATTGATAAATTAGATTTGCAGAAAAAGTTGTAAGACCGTGAGCAATCTCATGTGCTGCAATATCAAGAGCTGTAAAAGGACTCAAGGCACCGGCTCCGTCTCCATAAGTCATTCTTTGTCCGTCCCAAAAAGCATTAGCAAAATTGGAGGCAAAGTGCACATAACTTACTAATGCAAAACCATTGTTATTGATACTATTTCTATTGTGCTTAGTTGAAAAATACTCATACGTTTGCTCTGCCCCCCAATGAGCATCAGTAGCATACTCATCAAGATTAGCATTTGCATTATTCCAATAATTATCAGAATCAGTAAAGTCAATGGCATTTGCATAAGTTGTTCCTTGCTGCATATTGTAGGTATAAATCCCATTGCCACTCGCAGTTTGTCTTAATCTAAAGTTCGACGGGCTAACACTATCAGCCGTAATCGTTCTAGTACCACTATATCCTGTAACTGCTGTGCCTTGTGTATTTCCAGTATGAATTAAGCTGTTTTTAAAAACAACAGATCCATCTGACGCATCGATGTAGATTTCTGACCTACTCATGGGTTCATGAGCATAAATGTTGAATTTGTATGCCAACTTTAAAGCTTCATGATTTACTGTAGCGTCTTTTGAAATGAAAGTGAGCTCACCTTCAGGAAAATAAGTAGCATTCTCACCCATTTGAGCTCTTAACAAACTTTCTTCAGCCTCTACTTCCCATTTATAAACTTTTGCATCGATAAACTCTAATGCCTTTTTTAAAGCTTCAGACTCACTCAAGCTTAACAGATTATCTTTGGGCGCTTTATCACTTATAGTACCGTTCATTGAAAGAATCTTTCCATTTTTAACATGAACTCTTAACTCACCAAACTCTATTGGATATTTTTTGTAATGTTGCTTATATAGTTTGTGTTCGAAGCCTAACTCATCTGTTTCTGTTTTAACGAGTTTGTATGAAAAATCATCATTACTCTTTATAAAATCAGCTAAAATAGCTTCAAGCTCGCCTTCTGAAGGTGCCTCTTCTTCAGAAAATGACCAGTATGTAGGGACATTGTCTTCTTCAGATTTATATCTTAATTCTAAATAATTATACTGTTCTTTATTGGCAAATAAGTTAATTGAAAATAGAACAATTGATAGGACTAATAGCAATTTTTTCATCATGAAACTTTTCTTAGATTTTAATCATATAAAATTAAAGATTATTAAAGACTTTTGAATATCAAAAACCGTTTAACAACAAGGCGCTATTTACCAGTTTTTTAAATAAAATCCACGCATAGAAACTGAATAAACATCTTCTTCATTTAAGAGCTTTTTATAGTCATAATCCCATTCCGGTATAGAAGAATCTAAAATAATTTCTTTGTTCAAAAGAGCATTTTCATTAATGTCAATTTCACCATTACCTTTCCTTAAAATTACATATTGATTGTTACTTAACTTCTCCAAAACATTCATATTAGGCATTCCTTTAAAACTAATGTACTCTTCATTTTTTAGCTGAAGAGCAATTAGGGCGTCTTTAATAAAGAAGAAGTTTGAACTTGTATCTGCATTTGAATTGAGCCATCCAATACTTTCAATTCCCAAACTATTCATGTGATCATATACTATGCGTCGGTTAAAAGAGTTAAGTGTATCGCCTTCAAAAAACACCTCTGCATAGTATCCGTCAATCACTGAATACATGGATTGATTATAAATACTATAGATTACCATCTGCTTGTTGTTGGACTGCATATACTTACTGACTGACTCAATAAGCAGTACCAAACAAATACTGGATAGCACTACTAAAAACCACTTCGATTTAACAGTTTGTAAATAAACTCCCAGAAAAAACACAGAAGCAGCTAACAATACAGCCGACATTAATGAAATCCATATCCCTTCCGTTACAAAAAAAGGTAAATTGCTTAATAATTTAATGAATTGATTTAGGAGCCAAAGTGAGGCTTCTAGTAGATATTCTAAATAAAACGCATTGAAAAATAAACTAAGTAATAAACCAACAATCAATGCGCCACATACGATTACAAAAGCTAGTGGAATAACGCCCAAATTAGTCAACAAGAACCAATTGGGGAATTGATGAAAATAATATAAAGTAAATGGCAAAGTGGCTATTTGCGCAGCTATTGAAACAACTAATAAGCTCCATGCTTTATCGATGATCCAATACGGACTTGTATACCATGAATAAATAATGGGGTGCATCCACACTATACCAACTACCGCTGCATAAGATAATTGAAAACCCACTTCAAATAGCAACATCGGATTAAATAGCAGTAAAATAAAAGCTGAGGAGGCTATAGAATTTAAAGCTATTGAATGCCGACTAAATATGTCCGCGAAGATTAAAAAAGAGAACATGCAAGCCGCTCTTTGTACCGAGGGAGACAAGCCGGTAATGATTGCAAATGACCAAACAACAAGGAGCAAGACAACACCTTTAATAATCCTAGCAATTAACTTGTCACCAAGTTTTAAAACTTTAAATAAGGATGTAAAAATGAGGTAAACAATTCCTACATGTAAACCTGAAACAGCCAAAATATGCATTGCTCCTGCCCCGGCATAATTATTTTTTAGAGATTCTTCTAAATAACTTTTATCCCCCAAACTAATGGCGATTAATACCGCCAACCGATTACCATCAATTCCTGCATTTTTAAATTTTTGTATTAAACTTTCACGAATTTCTGCCGAATAACTGCTTAAAGACTCTTCGTGAAAATGAACTTCCACACTCTTACTAAAGGTCTGATAATACACAAATCTCTTTTGCATAAATTCAGCATAATCAAATTGTGCCGGATTTTTTGCACCTTCAATTCTGTTTAAATAACTATCAGTTGAAATCCAATTACCCACCTTTATTTTAGTAGTGTCTTTCAGGTAAAAGTTTATTTTTTCTTCCGTTGCCACCCATCTCTTACAAGAATCATAGTAGTGGCTTAACTGAACCAATGCAGAACTAGAACTATCTGTCTGTTTATTAATCTCAGTAACCTTCCCAAACCACCTCACTGGTTCCTCTGAAGGTAAAAAGGTTACTGCATGATTAGATAAACTAATACTACACCAAATAAAACCAAGTAAATAGAATAATAAATTACCTACTACTCCAAAAACCCATCGAAACTTATAGGAATTTAAAGTGAAATAAAGGAAAATGATGAATAATAAAATCGATATTGAGCTATAGATGCTTGACTCTAAATGCTGAAATTCTGCATAGTAAAATGCAGATAAAATCCCCAATATAAAAGGGAACAATAAACGTACAAGTGGTATTTGACTCCAATATAGCATAAGGGAGAAAATCTAAACCACTAAAGTAGAGAAAATTAATCTTCTTTAAAAAAATCTAATGCAGATAAATCAATGATATGCACACCTTTGTAGTAATAGTGCAAAATTTCAGCATAATTATAACCTCTCTCAGCCATTTCCATTGCACCTTCCTGACAAAGTCCAACTCCATGGCCATATCCACGACCTTTAAGCAAAACTTCATTTCCACGATGCTCAACACCAAAATAGGTAGAACGAAGTAAAAACTGATGCCGTAAATCTTCAAAACTCAAGCCTGAATCTTCTGCCGCAAAAAACACTTTTCTATTAATTTGCTCAAACTCTCTTTCAATTGAATCTACATGTTTACTTGGAAGCTTTGCTTGTAAGTAATTTTCCCAACGATGAGCGTCAATTCTCTTTTCCCAAACAGAGTTTCGCTTATCCAAACAAAAAGTATCTTTAACAGAACGCAAATAGTAAAGTGGCTTCGTCCAAACATCCTCAGAATTAACTGTCTGACCGCCACAATTAGAATGAAATGCCGCTGTAATCAACTGTATGTCACTATCGACAATTACGGCACCTCTGGTTTGTAAAGCAGCCTCCACGATTGGTGCAAAAAAGGACTTTCCATGGTAAGCCTGACAGTGCACTTCATCACAAAGGTTGATTCCTTCCATTAAGTGCTTATGTATATTTGAAAGCGCATAAGTTCTGCAAATAATAGCTTGGAGTTTAAAATACTCCTTTTGTGGTCGTCTACCTACTTCAGCTTCTACTACTCCGGCCACATAATTATCCAAGTCAATATTATTGACCAAAAGCATTTTTTTTCGCTGACTAAAAATCTTTAAATTATCATCGTATCTTCTTTCTAAGCCTTTTGGGCTAATGGACTGAATCATAAAATGATTATACCAACCTACTCCCACAAAGTTGATTTTATCAAAAGCACCTAAAAACTTCCCTTTTTCATAAATCTTCACCTTCCCCTCCTCATAGTCAACGCGAATGGGGATACTATTATCCAATTCTTTTACTTTCCCCTGTTCAGAATACAAGGTGTATTTTCCGGCTCTTACTTGAAAGTGAAACGACTGAATATCATAAGAATAAAAAACACCAATGTTAATAAACTCAGCCTTAGCCGTAAAAGCCAATATCAAAATAACACAACTAAGTAAAACCTTCTTCATATTTTATTGAATAGAGTTTGTAGCACTCAAATCATTAACAATCAATTTTGCAGTTTTAGCTGAAGCACCTCCAGCTCCTAGTTTTGTGATTAGTGAATCAAAATTATTCAACATCTTTGTTCTGTAACTATCATTATCTAAGAGTTTTCCCAACTCCTCTTTTAATAATTTTGTATTTAACTTATTTTGAATTAATTCTCGAACAATTTCTTCATCCATTATTAAGTTCACTAAAGAAATATATTTAATATTTACCAGTCGTTTAGCAATCTGATAAGAGATCACATTACCTTTATAGCAAACTACTTCAGGGACTTTAAACAAAGCTGTTTCCAAAGTAGCTGTACCGGAAGTAACCATGGCAGCTTTGGCTAATTCTAATAAATCATAGGTTCTATTGACCACAATTTTTAATTCAGGGTAGTCCGTTTTGAATTGATCAAAAAATGACATATCTAATCCCGGCGCAGCAGCTAATACAAATTGATAGTTTGGAAAGTACTCCATTTGCTTAAGCATAATCGGTAGCATTTTAGAAATTTCTTGCTTCCTACTTCCCGGAAGAATTGCAATTAGATTCTTTTCTGATAAGTCAAGTGATTTTCGCAGTGCTGCCTCTCTCCCTTCCTGTGCTTCTCTTTTTTTAATTGCATCTAAAAGCGGATGCCCCACATAATCCACTTCCATATCAAACTGCTTGTAAAACTCCTTTTCAAATGGCAATATAACAAACATTCGGTCTACCCATTTCTTGAGCTTAAATCCTCTGTTTTTTTTCCATGCCCAAATTTGAGGAGAAATGTAGTAGTAAACTTTAATTCCCAAGGATTTAACATATTCGCCAATGCGCATATTAAAACCCGGATAATCTACCAAAATAACAGCATCCGGCTGGTAAGAAGCGATGTCTTTCTTACACATTTTTATATTGCCAAGAATGGTTCTTAAATTCATTACAACCTCAGCAAAGCCCATAAAAGCCAATTCTTTATAATGCTTTACTAAGTCTGCACCTGCAGCTTGCATTAAATCGCCTCCCCAAGCTCTAAAAGTTGCTTCGGAGTCTTCTTTACTAATTGCTCTAATTAAGTTAGATGCGTGTAAATCACCTGATGCCTCTCCGGCAATAATGTAATACTTCATTTTAAAAAGTTCCTCCTGCTAAAATATGATTAACAACTACCGCAAAGGCAAAAATCATGGTGGCTAAAATGACTCCTCTAGCAGCTCGGTCATGCTTACTTTGATAAAATAAGAAGAAGGTCCCTAAATTAATAACAGCACATAAACTCAACACTTTAAAAAAGATAGATGCAAACACCATTTTTCTCATAAAGTCAGGTACCGTTAAATAAGCATAAGAGGACAAATAAAATATTAGCATTACTACGAAAGGCAATACAAAACCACTCAATAAACCCACCCAAATTTTATCTGCTTTCTTTCTCATTTTCTAAAATTTTTAATTGCTCTAGAGACTGGTAATCGGTTACGTCGAAATGAACCGGAACAACAGAAATGTAGTTGTTATTTAAAGCCCACTCATCGGTGTCTTCTTTCTCTTTTTCTTTGTTAACAAACTTACCGGTGAGCCAATAATAACTATTTCCTGAAGGGTCAGTTCTTTCATCAAACTCTTCCTCCCAAACAGCTTTGGCTTGACGACATACTTTCACTCCATTAATCAAATCTGAAGAAACTGCAGGAATATTTACATTTAAACAAGTGTGTTCTCTGATTCCCTTTTTCAAAACTGAAGAAATTATTTGTTCGATATATGGCAATGCCGGTTTAAAATCTGCATCAATACTGCTATTGCAAAGCGAAAAACCAATAGCCGGAATACCTTCAATTGCAGCTTCTACTGCCGCCGACATTGTTCCTGAGTAAATGACATTAATCGAAGAGTTTGAGCCGTGGTTAACTCCTGATACAATTAAGTCAGGACGCTCATCTAGTACTTTAGAAGTTGCAATTTTAACGCAATCTACCGGAGTTCCACTACAACTATAGGCTTCCACTCCATCTATGTTTTGTTTATTTAATCTCAGAGTAGCATTCATGGTTATGGCATGTCCCATTCCCGACTGTGGACTATCGGGCGCAACAACTACAATTCTATCAGTAACTTTTTTAACGACTTTAATGAGATTTAAAATTCCCGGAGCGGTAATTCCATCATCATTTGTAATTAAAATCAAGGGATTTTCTTTCATCAACTAAAGCATTTCTCTTTTTACAAAACTAATTAGAATCCTTCCTTTATTTACTGTAATTAATGACATTTATGAAATGACTGTCATTTTTTGACAGAAAAAAAGTCGGACACAAACTGCATCCGACTTTTAACCAAATTTAATTATGAAACCTACTTATTTTTTGCTGTCTTCGTCTTCTACTTCTTCGAAGTCAACATCAGTTACTTCCTCATCAGCTCCACCTTGTGCATCCTGTGCCTGCCCCTCAGCTCCACCTTGTGCAGCATCACCTTGCTGGTACATGTGCTGTGCAGCTTCTTGGAAAATACTGTTTAGTTTTTCCATTGCAGGATCGATTTTCTCAAGATCTTGAGCTTCATGAGCTTTCTTCAAGTCAGCTAAAGCATCCTCTATCGGCTGTTTTTTGTCTGCTGGAAGTTTGTCACCAAATTCTTTCAGTTGTTTTTCAGTTTGGAAAATCAAGCTATCAGCAGCGTTTAATTTTTCTACACGCTCCTTAGCTTTATTATCAGAATCAGCATTTGCTTCAGCTTCACGCTTCATCTTTTCGATTTCCTCTTCACTCAAGCCTGAAGAAGCTTCGATACGAATACTTTGCTCTTTATTTGTTGCTTTGTCTTTTGCTGATACATTTAAAATACCGTTAGAGTCGATATCGAAAGTAACTTCAATTTGAGGAACACCTCTTGGTGCCGGTGGAATTCCATCCAAGTGGAAACGACCGATTGTTTTGTTTCCATTTGCCATTGGGCGCTCTCCTTGTAATACGTGAATCTCAACAGACGGCTGATTATCCGCTGCAGTAGAGAATGTCTCTGACTTCTTAGTTGGGATAGTAGTGTTTGCCTCAATCAACTTTGTCATTACACCACCCATCGTTTCAATTCCTAATGAAAGTGGAGTTACGTCTAATAAAAGTACATCCTTTACTTCACCTGTTAATACCCCACCTTGAATGGCAGCTCCAATAGCTACAACTTCATCAGGGTTAACACCTTTCGAAGGATCTTTACCAAAGAAACTTTTAACAGCCTCTTGAATAGCCGGAATTCTTGTAGAACCACCTACTAAAATCACCTCATCAATATCGCTAGCTTGCATTCCTGCAGATTTCAAAGCAGTTTTACATGGCTCAATTGTTCTCTTAATTAATTCATCTGCCAGTTGCTCAAACTTAGCACGACTTAGTTGTCTAACCAAGTGCTTTGGTCCTGACGCAGTAGCAGTAACGTAAGGCAAGTTAATTTCAGTATTTGAAGAACTCGATAACTCAATTTTTGCTTTTTCAGCAGCCTCTTTCAAACGTTGAAGTGCCATTGGATCTTTTCTCAAGTCAATGTCTTCGTCTTTTATAAACTCCTCAGCTAACCAATCAATGATTACTTCGTCAAAGTCATCACCACCTAAGTGCGTATCACCATCAGTTGATTTTACTTCAAATACGCCATCACCTAATTCTAGGATAGACACATCATGTGTACCACCACCACAGTCAAAAACCGCAATGTTTACATCATTCGACTTTTTGTCGAGTCCGTATGCCAAAGCAGCAGCTGTTGGCTCATTGATAATTCTTTTAACTTTCAAGCCTGCAATCTCACCGGCTTCTTTAGTAGCTTGACGTTGAGAATCGTTAAAATAAGCAGGAACAGTAATTACCGCTTCAGAAACAGACTGCCCTAAATAGTCTTCAGCTGTCTTTTTCATTTTCTGCAAAATCATCGCAGAAATTTCTTGCGGAGTGTACATTCTGTCGTCGATTTGTACACGTGGAGTATCATTATCTCCTTTTACCACTTTATAAGGTACACGTCCTACTTCTTTTTCAACTTCAGAATATTTGTTCCCCATGAATCGCTTTATTGATGCGATGGTTTTTTCAGGGTTGGTGATTGCCTGACGCTTTGCAGGGTCTCCAATTTTTCTTTCACCACCTTCAATAAAAGCAACAATAGAGGGAGTTGTTCTTTTTCCTTCGCTATTAGGAATTACCACCGGCTCGTTACCTTCCATCACAGAAACGCAAGAGTTCGTAGTTCCTAAATCGATTCCAATAATTTTACTCATATTTAATTGATTTATGTATTCAGAAATTATTTTCTGAGAGCACAATTGTCAATGAATGTGCCAAGCAACATAAATCAATTATATAGGCAAATATGTCAGAAAAATCTGACAAGTCTAAAAAACACAAAAAAGAAAAAGTGACAGATTGTCAATTACAATCTCCCGTAGGGCGTAATTCGTAGATCCAACCTCTATCTTTTACTTTAGAGTCACAAGTTAAATAATCTACAGTTTCTTCGTGAAGTTGAGTTACTACTCTCGTAAAAGATCTGCTGGCAACTAGACCCAATCCATTTTCAACATTGGAGTACTCCGGCTGAACTTGAGACAATCCTTCAATGGGCTCGTTCACATTTTTATAAAACATCAGTGTTTCGTCAGCTGCATAAACCTCAACAACTAAATTATCATCTGTTTTAATTTCTTTCCTTGTAGTTGTATTGGGCACTTTTCTAGCCAAAGTGCTAAAAAAGCTATTAACATTCAAGTCAAAAGTAAAATTCGTTTCAGTAACTAATCTAGTATTGTTAATGGAAGAAACAGGAACTTCAACTCTTCTAGGGTAATACTGCCCATCGATTACTTCCTCATAAAGAAAAAATACTTTTACATCAAACCTGGCAATATCAGAAAAGTAATTCACTCTAAAGCTATAAAAATTGCTCAAGCCAGAAGGACTTATAAAGTTTACACGCGTGTTTGAAGCAGGTCGAGCTACATCTACACTATTAATTACTGTAGTTGTGGCAGAAACAATCTTTCCATCGGGCAGCTCAGCTTCTAATTTATAATTTCCACCTACCTGCAATGGCATAGTAGTATAGTATAAAAAATTTTCTTCAGAAGTAAAAACTCCCGGGTCTTTTGGTTTTTTAATTCGATCTAAAATCACGAATGAATTATCTGACAAATCAGTTAAACTTACTTTTAAGCTATCGTAATTTGTGTAATCCGGGTTTTGAGCTAAGTCTAACGCACTTTCCCCTTTTTCTAAGAAAGTTTTATTTATTCTAACAAAGTGAGTATCTGCACTTGCGTCAAATAATGCATAAACAATAGCAGTTTCCTCGTATTCGCCATTTAATTCTACTTCATTTTCACAAGCTGTTAAAGTTATCATTAACAGCGCAAATAATACATTAACAATTTTTTTCATGGGAGCGAAATTACCAATTATCTCTATCAACCACATATTTTGTAGCTTTGTTCAGACACTTTAAAACATAATTATGTCCACTGCAAAGAAAAATAACGTTAAGAGAGTTACGACTCACACCATACAAGAAATGAAGAATAGGGGCGAAAAAATCTCTATGTTAACATCTTACGACTTTTCAATGGCAACCATTGTTGATGAAGCCGGTATTGATATTATTTTAGTTGGTGATTCTGCTTCTAACGTTATGGCAGGACATGAAACAACACTTCCCATTACCCTCGATCAAATGATTTACCATGCTTCCTCTGTTGTTCGTGGAGCTAGCAGATGTTTAGTGGTGGTTGACTTGCCTTTTGGAGCTTATCAAGGAAACTCTAAAGAAGCACTAACTTCTTCTATTCGAATAATGAAAGAGTCCGGTGCACATGCCGTAAAAATGGAAGGTGGCAGTGAAATCATTGAATCGATTGAACGAATTCTCTCCGCTGGAATACCTGTAATGGGACATTTGGGTTTAACACCACAATCAATCTATAAATTTGGAACTTACGTTGTTCGAGCTAAAGAAGAAGAAGAAGCAAAAAAACTCATAGAAGATGCTCAAGCTCTAGAAAAAGCTGGTTGTTTTGCAATTGTTCTGGAAAAAATACCTGCAAAATTGGCCAAGCAAGTTGCCGAAAGTGTAAAAATTCCAATTATTGGAATCGGTGCAGGAAATGGAGTTGATGGTCAAGTTTTAGTAATTCATGATATGTTAGGCATAAACAAAGAATTTAGCCCTCGTTTTCTTAGAAGATACAATGATTTATACTCAAGCATCAAAGGTTCGGTTGAGCAATATATAAATGATGTAAAGTCGAAGGACTTTCCCAACGAAAAAGAACAATATTAATAGCGGGAATTACAGACAGAATTCATGAAAAAGAATCTTGAAATCCTCTTCGAGGATAATCACTTAATTGCTGTAAACAAACCATCGGGCGTCTTGGTTCAAGGTGACAAAACCGGCGACCAACCTCTCAGTGAAATGCTTAAAGAGTACATCAAAGTAAAATACAAAAAGGAAGGCGATGTCTACTTAGGTGTTCCTCATCGAATCGACCGTCCAACTTCGGGAGTAGTACTCTTTGCAAAAACTTCTAAAGCGCTCACAAGACTCAATAAGATGTTTCAAGAAAAGAAAATTGAAAAGACTTATTGGGCTGTAGTAAAAAATAAACCACCAAAAGACCAAGATGTATTAGTTCACTATTTAAGTCGAAATCCGCAAAAGAATAAATCTTTTACTTCAATTAAAGAGGTTCCCAACTCCAAAAGATCCGAGCTGACTTATGAGATCATTTTTGAACTAAGCAATTATTTCCTCTTAGCAATTTACCCTAAAACCGGTCGACATCATCAAATTCGCTCCCAATTATCTTTTATTGGTTGCCCGATTAAAGGTGATTTAAAGTACGGTTTTGACCGTAGTAATGAAGATGCGGGAATTAGTTTGCACGCTAGAAGCATTCGCTTTATTCACCCGGTAAAAGGAGAGAAAATACAAATTGAGGCTCCACCACCAAAAAACGAAAAAGTATGGAAAGCGATTCGAAAGCTTTATCTAAAAAAATAGTCACAATAAATTATCCTTTCTTCTAAACTGTTTTTTCTCACTTTTTACTTTTTTGGCTTTTAAGCGCTTTTTTATAGCCGCTTTAGAGGGCTTACTAATTTTTCTCTTTTTTTTGGGTTTAGAATTCTCTCCAAGCAACTTTATCAAACGCTTTAGTGCAATTTCTTTGTTACGTTGTTGACTCCTGCTATCTTCAACATCTATTTGAACTATTTTACCATCAGTTAATCGACTCATAAGTCTTTCTTTTAAAATCGACTTTTCTTCCCTTGTTAGCAAATCAGATTCCTCTATATCAAAAAACAAGCTCACCCTACTTTCAGTCTTATTTACATGCTGCCCGCCCTTTCCGCTACTTCTACTGGTTTTAAAACTTACTTCAGCTAAAAACACTTTTTCATCAAAGCTTCGCATGTTAATATTTATTACATTTATTGGTGAAAAGTTAAATTATTACATTTATTGGTGAAAAGTTAAAGGTAAAGAACTTTACCTTTGCATTCAATAGAAACAACAATTCAAGTTAAAAGAGATGTCTACAGAAATTGATAAACTTACCGAAGAGGACAAAAAAATTATTTTGAGAGCTCCGGCAATTGTAGCTATACTAGCAGCTATTTCAGATGATGGCGAAGTGAGTCCACAAGAAAAAGCAGCCTCAATTAAATTGGCTCATTTCAGAACGTACACTTCTATTCCTATGTTACAGGATTACTATAAAGAAGTCGACAAAGTATTTGAACAGCATTTTGAAGAAGAAATGGCTAGCTTGCCGGAAGATTGGAAAGATAAGGAAGAATATTTAGAAGAGAAATTAGCCGCAATGACTTTGGTACTACCAAAAATGAATGATGTGTATGCCAAAGAATTAATAAGTAGTCTTAAATCTTTTGCAAAACACGTTTTTAGAACAGGCTCTAGTTTTTTAGAGTATTTCGTTCTTCCAGTGTTTATGAACAGAATCGAAAAGAAAAGTTTTGATGGTGGCATCAAGTAATATAAAAAAGCTATTTATTATTCGTCATGCAAAATCTTCGTGGGACAGTCCAACAATTAAAGATTTTGATCGACCTTTAAATAATAGAGGATTAAATGACGCTCCGGAAATGGGGCGTCGTTTGTTTGAACGCAAAATTAACCCGGACTTTATTATTGCTAGTGAAGCTAATCGCGCTAAGACAACAGCAATGTTAATTGCAAAAGAAATAAACTTCCCCATTGAAAAAATCAATTTTAGTAAAGAAATCTATCACTCTTCAGTGAGAGAAATGATAAAGTTGATTAATCAAATCGACAATAAATACTCAACTGTTTTTCTTTTTGGTCACAACCCTACATTTACTGAGCTAGCTGAATATTTATGCGATGATGCCTATGGTACACTTCCAACTTGTGGAATTGTGGGCATTGAATTAACCGTTGACAGTTGGCATTATGTTAGTGCTTCTTGTGGAAAAGAAATCTATTTTGACTATCCTAAAAAAGGGTGAGTCTATACTTTCTGAATCCAATTAAACTCATCGGCTACTTTTCCACGCTTTAACCCTTCAAGGTGATTTTTTACTTTATTGGCAAAATCCCAATTGTGAAAGTCAGACAATTCATAATCTACGCCATCAATTCCAATTAATTCGATTGGAGCAATGGTTGCAGCAGTCCCCATTCCAAAAGCCTCTTTAAGCGTTTTGTTTTTAAGCGCTTCTACAATTTCATCTACTGCCACTTTTCGTTCTACAATATCATAACCCCAATTTTTAGCCAAAGCAACAATGCTCGCACGGGTAATTCCGGGTAAAATGGTTTGAGCATCTAAAGAAGGTGTAACCAACTGATCGCCTATTCGAAGCATTAAATTCATCGTACCGGACTCTTCAATAAATTTATGTTCTTTGGCATCCGTCCAAATTAACTGATGATAGCCGGCCTTTTGAGCTTGCTGAGCAGGATATAAAGAAGCAGCATAATTAGCAGCAGCTTTAGCAGCCCCAATACCACCTTCGCAAGCTCGTGAATAAGTTCTTTCAACTTTTACTTTCACTGCACCGCTATAATAGTTAGCAGTTGGCGAAGTAATCACCATGAACTTGTACTTAGCACTTGGTTTTACACCTAAAAAGTCGTCATCTGCAATCAAAAAAGGTCGAATGTAAAGCGACTTCCCATCTCCGTCAGGAACCCAGTTTCGATCAATATCAATTAACTTTTTAATACCATCGATAAATATTTCTTCAGGAACCTCAGCCATGCATAAACGTCGAGCAGACTTATTCATACGCTCTAAGTTTTGATCAGGACGAAAGATTAAAATTTCTCCACTAGCTGTTTTGTGTGCTTTTAACCCTTCAAAAATAGCTTGTCCGTAGTGAAAAACGCATGATGCAGGTGAAAATGCTAACTCTTGGTAAGGCTGAATTTTAACAGACTTCCACTCCCCCTCTTCAAATTCTGCTAACAACATGTGATCGGAGAAAACTCTTCCAAATTGCAAAGCATCAAAATCTATCTCCTTCAAACGAGAATGAGTCGTTTTTTCTATCTTAAAATCGTAATTCTTATCTGGCATTTTCGCTGCAATTAAATGAACTGCAAAATTAAGCATTCATGCTTAATTGTATCTGAAACTTTAGATGGAACTAATAAACATTTAACGAAATGAAAATAAATTTGTCAATTAATATCATTTTTTTTGTAATTTGCATTCACTATGGAAAAAGACAAACCAAATAAAGTAACCCCTAGTCAAGAAGAGAGTACTGTTAGAGTATATAAGAACCCAATACTTCACGCGCTGAGTAAAAACCACATAGCCGTACCATTAAGTGTATTTTATGGAGGCGGTTTGGTGTTGCTAATATACAGCTTAGTGGAACTACCTTTAAGTATTTTCGAAACAATTGGTTACTTCTTTGTTGGACTTATTCTTTTCACTTTAGTAGAGTATCTAGTACACCGTTTTTTATACCACTTGCCGAGTGTATATGAAGAAGGTGGTGCCGCCTATGCATTTCATGGGATTCATCATAAGTTTCCCAAAGACAAAAAGCGCTTGGTTATGCCGCCAATAGTTAGTGTCATTATTGCCTCTTTACTACTTTATTTAAACCATTTAATGATGGGAAACATTGCTTTTTCATTCACTGGTGGCTTTCTATTTGGTTATGCAGCTTATTTGAGCGTACATTATATAGTTCATCGCTACAAACCACCAAAAAACTTTTTAAAAGAGTTATGGATTCACCACAGCATCCACCATTATCAGGAGGATGATAAAGCATTTGGTGTTTCTTCACCACTATGGGATTACGTTTTTGGAACAATGCCCCGCAAAAAAAGAAAAAGCCCGACGAATTAATATCGACCGGGCTTTTTCAACTACTACTTAAACTACCTACTCTACAAACTCAAGCTTTTTTATTTTATTGCCTGATTCCATTTTTCTTCAAAAACAAATTCTTCTATTGCTTTTCGAGGACTTTCAGGACTTTCTTGCTCCGCTAAATCTTTCGGAAGCTGATTTTTATCTCCCACATATCCCATTGCAATTACAGTTACAGCTTCAAACTCTTCAGGAATATCAAACAACTCTCTTGCTTTATCTGCACTGAATCCACCCATTTGATGAAGATAAATGTCATGTTCCATCGCCGCCAAGGTCATGTATGCCGTTGCCTGACCTAAATCGTGTCGGTCATGCGCATTGGGCTTGTTATTTTTATTAAATGCTTTACGAACAACTCCAATCATTAATACCGGTGCAGTTTTTGTCCAATTTTGATTGAACTCACCCAAACTTTCAAAAATCAAATCATAAGATTTATCCCCTTTAAAACCCACTAAGTATGTCCAAGGTTGCTCATTAAAAGCACTTGGTGCTTTTCCTCCTAAGTTGATCAATTCCTTTACAATTTTACGGTCTACTTGCTTGTCCGAAAAGGCTCTCGGACTCCATCTCTTTTCAATTGCTTCTCTTACACTCATTCTTTATAATATTTAATTGTTTATCCTCTTAACTTAATTTAATTGTTTATCCTCTTAACTTATCCAACAAATCATTTAGCTGTTTTGCTTCTTTCTCTGTTAGGGTGTTAAAATGTGATTTAATCTGTTTTTGAACTTCATCCAATTCTTCTAATAGTTTCAGTCCAGAATCTGTAATCTCAATATCAACCTGTCTCCTATCGTCAGGATTAATATTTCTATTAACATGACCTTTGTCTTTGAGCTTATCTATTAACCTAGACACATTAGACATTTTGTCAATCATCCTAACAGCTATAGAGTTTACCGAAATAGACTTTGGATGTTGCCCTCTTAAAATCCTCAGAACATTGTACTGCTGTGTTGTTAAACCGTGAGGCTTTAAATATTTCGATATCAAATCATTTACCCACTTACCGGTAAATAATTGATTAATCATTAACTTTTGAATTTCACTTTCAAACTTTTGCTGTTTGATTTCATCTTCTAAACGCATACTTTCTGTATTTTTCGAAGGCAAATATATGTACATACATTAAATGTTACAACATAACATACAGTTGATTTGATAAAAAGTTTTCTTTTTATAGATAAATTAGAAGAAAACAATATTTAAGACGACAAATGCGGAACTTTGTAGGACAAGATTTTTTTATGAAAAGCGCTCAAAAGCTTCAAATTAAATTGCTTCAATATTACTTTAACAGTTTAGGTTTGTTGTGGAAAAAGCAATCAGCCAAGGAACTATTAAAACTGTTTAGTACGCCACGATCTAGAGTAATTAGAGAAAAGGAAGTTGAAGTATTACAAAAAGCAAAAGTAGAGGCTATTCTCCTAGACAAAGAGCGCATAAAAATATATCAATGGGGAGCTGGCGAAAAGAAGGTTTTACTTTGCCATGGCTGGGAAAGTAATGCAGGGAGTTTAGGCGCTTTTGTAGAGCCTTTGAACCAATTAGGGTATACTGTAATTGCGTATGATGGTCCTGCACATGGTAGCAGTGAAGGGAAAAGGGCTAGCCTACTTAGCTTTACAGAAGTAGCTAAAGAAGTTATTGATAAATTTGGAGAAATAGAAATTGCAATTGGACACTCTTTGGGAGCAAATGTGGTTATGTTATTGAGCGAAAACAAAAAAATTCCTTTAAAAAAAACAGTACTCATTAGTCCTGTTAATAAAATCCAAACTGTGTTTGATGGTTTTAAGAATATTTTTAAAATACCAGATGAGATTCACAATGAAATGATTGCTTTAATAAATAAACAAAGCAATTACGAAGTAAATCAATTAGAATTTAGTCAGGTCGCCCAAAGAAGCGCCATTGAAAAAGCGCTAATAATGCATGATGTAGATGATAAAATCACTGCCTTTTGGCATTCGGAGAGCTTGAGTAAAGATTGGGATAATGCAGAATTATTTCCAATTGAAGGCAGTGGTCACTATAAAATATTGTGGCACCCTAAAACGCTGCAACAAACATTGAGGTTCATTCAATATTAAAGTTGGCACTAGATTTGATTTATCACATTAATCATATAAAAATAAAAGTTATGAAAAAGAAAATAATCCTTCCCGCTCTTTTGAGCTTATTTGTCAGCTTTGCGGCAATAGCTCAAGATCAACATCAAACAGAACCGCAAAAAGAAAATCGAGAAGAACACCGTAAAGAACGCTTGGAACAGCTAAAAACTGATCTTGAGTTGAGCGATGAACAAGTGGAAAAAATAAAAGCGTTAATGGCTGAGAAGCACGAAAAAATGCAAACAGTCAAAGAAAATAGACCAAACGAAGAGATGAGCGAAGATGAAAAGAAACAAGCTCGTATGGAGATGATGAAAGCTCGAAAAGATATTCAAGATGAGCATCAAGCTAAAATGAAAGAAATATTAAATGAAACCCAATTTGAAAAATACTTAGCAATAAAAGCTGAACACAAAGGCAAAAGACTCAGGCACAAAAAACACGAAGAAATGCACATGCATCCACATAGAGAGGGAGATCATTCTCACCCTCACAAACATCAAAAAGGTGAGCCGCACAAACACTAAATTAAAAAGCCGAAAATTTTCGGCTTTTTTTAATTGATAATTTCTTTTATTTGCAAATTATTAGATTGACCTTAATGCTGAAACAATTCTTTCTTGCCATTCTACTAAGCATATTTTTTTGCTTTAATACAATTAGCGATTCGGCTCAACTTTCAGCAAAAACCACTTTTAAATCCATTTATCACGAACTCAACGGAACTGTAAAACCTGATTTTGATTTGTTCGAAAAAGCATATTTAGGTTACATCGACTTAAAATTAAGTGGTCATATTAATGCAGACAATCACATTTTCAGCATAATTGATTTCCGATTACCCTCTACTGAAAAGAGAATGTGGGTCATTGACTTAAAAACAAAAAATATTCTCTTTCATACTTATGTAGCTCATGGAGAAAATTCCGGGAAGAAGCATGCTTTGTATTTTTCTAACAAAGTTAATTCTCACCAAAGCAGCTTGGGTTACTACTTAACGGAGGAAACATATTACGGCAAAAACGGTCTTTCTCTCAAATTAAAAGGTCTTGAACACGGCTTTAACCATAACGCTCGTAAAAGATATATTGTACTTCACGGTGCAGACTATGCAACTGAAGATTATTTGAAAGAAAATGGAATTTTAGGAAATAGTGAAGGCTGCCCGGCAATTCCCATGGAGATTCACCAACAAATGATAGAAGTGAGTAAGAATGGAAGTTGTCTTTTTATTTACTTCCCGGATTTAAACTACACTGAGAAGTCAATGTATTTTAACGAGTAGATACCTTCAACTCTTCATTTATCATTTTCATTAACTTTTTAGCTTCCTGATCACTTAAACGCAAACCAAATGGAATTACTTTTCCGTTTGCCGTAAAAGCTAATCGCTCACCGCCAATCACCCAATAAGAATCTGCGAATATTTTATAAAACGAATTAACTTCACTGTCGATTGAGCGTACAGAATTGACCAACTCTTTTTTGTAAGGACGTAAAAAGCCTCTATTATTATAGGTCCTTCCGTAGTGAATCTCTTCATTTGTAATCAACAACTGTTCTTCCCCTACTCTTCTCCATCGAAATGCTTTCACCACTAAATACTCAAAGTAAAGCCAGAAAGCAATAAAGACGATAATCATTGTCTTAAACTGCTCATCAGTAGAAGTAAAAACCTGAGAAGCAATAGCCAATCCACAAAGTGTCCATGCAATCATCCATAAAGTGAGCATTTTTTGTTTGCTTTCATCAAAATAAGCACTAACTTTAATTAATAATCCTTGCTCAGTTTGCTCTTTACTAATTCTCTTTGCCATATAAAATATTGTTTCGACAAAGGTACGTGAAAGCAAAAAAATAAGCTTGGTATAGATTTTGTAATTTCAACTATAATGATTAATTATACGTCACAAAAAATAATAGCTATGAGATTAATAACACTTTTAACATTCAGTTTATTATTCATTCAATTATCTACCGCACAACCAACGGACAAAAAAGTAGGTAAAATTACTTTTATGATGGTGGATGGAGAATATGAAGATGCCGCATACAAAGCAGAAAAACTATTAAGTGATTTTGAATACAGAAAAAATGCATGGCTCTACTTTTACTTAACACAATCTTATTTTGAAATTGCTAAGAAGCCCGAATTGGCAGAGGAGTATCCTCGAGCTTTAAAAGAAGCATTAAAAGCTGCTTACAAATTAGATAAGTACAAAGATGAAAATGAAGAAAATAAAATTGCTTACAGAGAAGCACAAGAACTATTGACAAGTTTAAAAGACAGCATCATTACCTTATCTGAAATATACTACGACAATGAAAACCCTAGGAAAGCTGCCTATTTTCTTAAAAGAGGAGTTAAGTTTGATCCAGATGATTATGCTTTGCAATTAATGGAAGGAGTTTATGAAATAAAATCTCGAAATATTGGTGAGGGAATAAAAAACATTATGGCAGCCCTAGATAGCATTGATGCTTCATACAAGCCCGATGAAGTTTCTGCTCAAACCTTAGTAGATGCTCTCGAAGAGTACGCTATGATTCTCAAAAGTGGCGAATACGATCGTTATTTTAGTGCATATAAGTTTGAGCCAACTCAAAAAGATATTGACGATGCACTTGCCATGAGTGAAGAGTATAAGAAATACGTTAAACCTGAAGAAATGGTGAGCAAAGAAGATCGTAAAAAGAATTCTGAAACTATTTACAAGTCATTTAGAAGTGAAGACAAAGAAGATAATGAGGAAGAAGAGGATGAATAACGTTTAATAAAAGTGTTTAGCAATAAAAACCCTAAAGCCGGACTTTAGGGTTTTTGCATTTAAAGCTTTAGCTCACAAATCGCTTCTGCTTCTTTCAATATCTTGTATTTTCGATTCTCTGATAAGCCTAATCGGTTAAGCACTTCGTTGTTTTCGCATAAATGTCTACAAAGAACTATACCGGCTTCGAATAAATTTTCCTTTTCCTTTTTATTTAGAGTTGTCAAACAACTTATTGGATGTAAGCCGGCAATATTTATTCTTTCTTTTAAACTTCCTCTCTTTGGGAAATCCCAACCGACAAGCTTTAAGCCTGCGCAATTGCCATATTGAATAGCATCTGAAGTAAAGCGCGTATTCGTGAATATCCAACCCTGATGAAATTTTTTCTTGTGCTTCTCGTCTTTTAAATACTCTTTTTCAATATCATCAAACCTTGAGTTGATATACAATGGTACCTTAACATCACAATGTCGATTGAAAGTATTGTGAAACTTACACTCGACCATATAGTGATGTTGATCTTTTTCAGCCACTACATCCACCTCGTGTTCCACGCAGTGCCCAGGCACATATACACCAACTTCAGTTCTAAAACCTTGATATTTTAGAATCTCTGCCACAAAATTTTCAAAGGGATATCCGCTTGGTCCAAGTTCTAAGATTGCTTTTTTCAGTTTGTAGCGCCCAGCCGTTGCGCTAGATTTCTTTTTGAGCAAAGCAAAGGCCTTTTGGTAAATGACTTTGGTGCTGATTCCGTCTTCCAGAATTTCATTTACCGCTCGAATAACTTCATCAATAGCTTGGTCATTAGCTCCGGCATTTCGCATGGATCGACGTAGCTTTTCTTCGTCAAAGTCGACGATATCACCGGATGCCTTTTTTACCTGAACCGGCATAGACTTATTCAATAACTTCTTTAACTACTCCGCATTTAAGCATTTTACTGCCAAATAAAGGGTTTAATACTTGCTCTTCTTCACTCAACCAATAACCGCCGGTGTTATTTGCGTACATGGGACAGTATTGCAGATATAGTTTACGATCCGTATCACTTAGCTTTACAATTTCTTTCGCTTTATGCCCCATTAATTCGAATGTTGCTCTTTGTTTTTCTAGTGACTCCTGCTCAATCACCTTTAAGTCAGCTATTGTACTTTGAAGCTTCTTTTGAAGTTCTTCCTTAAGATCAGATTTCAACAGCGTTTCAACTTTTGGAATTAATCGACCGGCTGCTTTTGAAGCTGATGCTTTATCATCCTTGATCAATGCATCTTTAATCTCCAGATAGCCATCGATAAATGCATCAATATTAACTGATGACTGTTGTTTCTCAGTTGCTGCTGTTTCATTTTTGGAAGCAGTTTCCGCTTTCTTTTGCTCCGTATTTGCTCCACATGCAACTAAAACTGTTAACATTAACGATAAGGTCATCACTCTTTTTAACTTCATCTTTTTTTGATTTAAGTACATAATATTAAATTAATTGATCATTGATTTTACTTCTCCGCATTTGAGCATACTTGCTCCAAAATAAGGGTTCTTAATTTCTTTCTCCAAACTTAACCAATCTGCTCCATTGTTGGAATCCGCCATGGGGCAATGCAATATATAAATTGTGTCATCCATTGGATCAAAAGTTTCTGCTGCATCGATCAGACGTTTGGAAATCGTGAAAAAATTCGCCCTTAGCTTTTCAATGTCTTCCCCTTCTTCCGCCTGCTGAAGCAAGAAGTTTAAATCTTTGGAAAGTTCCATCCATTTTATATGAGCCTCTCCTTTAAATACATTCATATCAATTTCATCCAGTTCCTCTCCCATTTGAGTTGCTGCATTTTTTGCTCCTATAAAATCATCAGACACCAAGGCATCTTTCATATCAAAATAAGACTCATAAAGCGAAGCCAAGGCCTTTTGCGCAGCTTCAGAAACTGCAACTTTTTCAGTTGAATGAGCAGGTATTTCATGTTCATATACCATACCTTTTCCGTGATCATGTCCTGATACTTTCTGACCACCATCGGGGTTCATCATGCTTGGTTTCCCGGCCAATTGTGCGGCTGCATCAATGCTGAACGTGCCTTTCACAGCAATTTCTTCCCCTTCATCTAAACCAGATTCAATCACATAACGCTCACCCAGTTCAGGCCCTAATCTCACTTCCCGCATTTTAAAAGCAATCTTCTGCGCACTTTTCTCCATGACGTATACAACAGAGCGTTTACCGGTCCACATAACAGCAGACTTAGGAACGATTAGTTTATCTTCCGCTAAACTGATTTCACTTTTAACGGTTGCTGAAGCAAACATTTCGGGTTTTAGTTTGAGGTCAGAATTCTTCACTTCTACCCTTGCCTGAGCAACGTGACTCTTAGGGTCAATTACCGGATCGATGTAACTAATTTTTCCCCTAAAGGTTTCACCTGAAATCGACTGAATGGTAAAAGAAATGACATCCCCTTTTTTTACCCACTCCATATCCGATTCATAAACATCAAATAACAGCCAAACTTTTGAAAGGTCGGTGATCTCATAAAGAGGCGCTCCTTGCTTCACATAATCGCCGAGCTTAACCATCTTTTGGGTTACGAAACCCGAAACATTTGCGAGAACGGGAAAGCTCTCCATCGGTTGATTCGAGGATAATATCTTTTCAATCTGCTGATCAGTAAGTTTCCAGTTCTTTAATTTTTCCTTGCTTGATCGCAAAAGTTCTGGATGGGTATCTTGTACCTTTTTAGCTTCAAACAGCTCTTCCTGAGCAGTAACTAAATCAGGAGAATAAACATAGGCAATCACTTGTCCCTGAGAAACAAACTCCCCAACAAAGTTTACTAACAACTTTTCGACCCTACCTGGAATATGAGACGATTGCGTATACTTCAAGCGTTCATCAGCCTGTACTTTACCGTTGAGGCGAATGTTTTTTTTAATACTTCCCCTTTTTACAACCATCGTTTGTACTTGCGCCAACTGCATGGCCGTTGGCGACATGCTAATAGCCCCAGGATCAAGATCACTCTCTTCACGCTCTAATGGAATCAACTCCATACCGCAAATGGGACAATCTCCCGCTTCTTTTTTGCGAACTTGCGGATGCATAGAACAGGTCCATATTTCTGATGTGCTGATGGTTTGATTTTCTGATGTGCTGATTTTCTGATTATCTGGTTTTAGAAACCATACAACCACAGCACCTAAAATAAAAGCACTTGCAAACAATGCATATTTATTTATAAATAACTTTTTCATAACTATTTAATATTTTTTCTTGTTGTAAAAATGATCTTACTTAAAAGCTTCTGAATAGAAAGTAAATCTGTTTCAAGCTGAGAATTTGGATCGGGATAAAATTTTGATTTTCTGCATAACAGTAACCAGTACTCTGTTTCTTCAGCTTCTTTGGCAGATATCTTTAATTTATGAACAAAGTCAAGTTTGCTCTCACAACTTTGTGCTTCTCGAATATTAGCACCAATGGAAGTACCTGATTTGAGCAATTGTCTTGCAATTACGTATTTTTTCTGTTCTTCAAGAAGCTCTGTGTACTCAATAATCATGAGCGCAAACTCAAAACTCAATTCCAATATTTCATTTCTTTTTTTCATCATTATATTTTTCATCATTTCATCAGCCAATCAATTCATCAAAATATCAACCCATCAAACCATCATCGAGATTTAGCAGTAATGTAATTCAATTTTTCTACAGCTATTTTGTAATTAACCAAGGCTGTAGCTTTTAACTTCTGATATTTTAATAACTGCTGCTGCATGCGCAAAACCTCTTCAAAGGGCTCCCCACCGTTGCTGTATGCAGAAAAAAGCAATCTGAGTGTTCGTTTTGACTCTCTAATCTGACGATCGTATAAGTCTATCAAATCCAATTGTTGTTCAATGGTAAATGAACTTTTTTCATAAGCGGAACCCAATGCATTTGCATATTCTTCCTTTTCATAGGTATAACTTTCCCGCATCAGTTGAGCTTCCTTAACCATTGCCTTATACCTTCCTCTGAAAATAGGAATACTCAGGGAAACCATTGGCATAACCGCATCTTTTCCATTGTCATCCATTGCCACATCTTGTCGTTCATCTACTAACACATAATCCAAACCCACTCCAAATTTTGGAAGTCCCTGTTTTTTAGCGGCAAGTTCACTTGCTTTGGTCGACTCAATTTTTAGTTCAAGTGCATTCAATGCAGGGTGGTTTGTAAGCAAAGAATCTCTTCGGTAATTGCTTGCTAAAGTATCAGCACTAAGTGAATCAAGAATATCTACTTCCTTGTCTTCCGACCGATTGAGCAGATTATTAAATGCAGTAGTCAATGGTTTTTCTTTCTGTTCAAGAATACTGAGGTTTGTTTCAGCATCCCTAAGCATAATATCAACTCTTAAAACATCTACCATGCTTCCCTTGCCGTTTTCGTACTTTGAATTGGCAATGGACTTATAAGACCTCAGAATTTCGATGTTTTCCCTTTCGATCTGTTTCCATCGATTCAGTTCGTATAGTGGATAATAAGCTTCAGCCAATTGATAATACAGTTTGTTCCGTGCATCAATAAAGCTTTGATACTTTGCTTCTGCTTGCAGCGCCGTGGCCTCTCCCGCTGCTTTCAATGAACCAAACCAGGGGAACATTTGATTGAGTGAGAAACGAGCTCGTTGGGGACCCACCCGCGTTTCAACCGGAGAAATAAAATATCCGAATGATATCGTTGGATCCGGAAGTGATTTCACCTGCTTGACTCCTTGCATAGCTGCTTCAAAAGCTTTGTATTTAGCTTGTAAGCCGGGATTGTTTTCGGCGGCTATTTGGTAATAATCATCTAAAGTTTGGGCACTTAACTGAAAGTAACTGCCAAAAATTAAAAGGAATAAAAACAATTTCGCTTTTTTCATGACTGTTTCTTTTTAAGTTTAAGTTCCTCCCTCCAACAATACAAAACCGGGAGTATAAAATAAGTAATCGAAGCTACCAACATTCCACCCACAGCGGGAATGGCCATGGGGATCATAATGTCAGCTCCCCGGCCCGTAGATGTTAATACAGGTAAAAGAGCAATTATGGTCGTCGCCGAAGTCATAACTGCCGGCTTAATTCGCCTTTGTCCTGCTTCTACAACCGCCGCTCGAACTCCTTTTAAACTCTCAGTTGGATTTCGTTTAAAACTTTGATCCAGGTAGGTTCCCATTAAAACTCCATCATCTGTGGCAATACCAAACAAAGCGATAAAACCCACCCAGACGGCCACACTTAAATTGACTATATGGATATTAAATAGATCTCTCATATGCGTTCCGAATAAATGGAAATCTGCAAACCAATTTTGTCCGTAGAGCCAAAGTAGAATAAAACCTCCACTAAATGCCATGGAAATGCCCACGAAGATCATGAGGGAAGTACTGATCGATTTAAACTGGAAATAGAGAATTAGGAAGATAATTCCCAAAACCAATGGAACAATGATCGACAGTCTTTTTTCCGCACGTACTTGATTTTCATAACTACCGGAGAATTTATAACTGATTCCCGACGGTACTTTTAAACTGCCCTCATCGATTTTATCTTTAATGTGTTTTTGTGCCGCATTAACCACTTCGACTTCCGCAAATCCTTCTTTTTTGTCAAAAAGAACATAACCCACTAAAAAAGTCTCTTCACTTTTTATTGCTTGTGGCCCTCGTACGTACTCCAGATCAACCAATTGCACCAAGGGGACTTGTGCCCCACTGGCCGTTGGAATTAATATGTTTTTAATAGCCTCCGGATCATCCCTCAATTCTCGAGGATATCTCATTCGAACTGGAAAGCGCTCCCGACCTTCAACGGTTGAAGTGATTTTCATGCCACCAATAGCCGTTTCAATCATTTGCTGTACGTCTTCTACATTGAGTCCGTAGCGCGCAATTTCATCTCGATTTATATTCAGATGTAAATAAGGTTTACCTACAATTCGATCGGCAAAAACAGCTTCAGATTTCACCGAGGGAACCTCTTTTAAAATGGACTCCAATCGCACTCCAAAGTCTGCAATGGTTTTCAAATCCGGACCATAAACTTTCACTCCCATAGGAGCACGCATACCAGTTTGTAACATCACCAAGCGCGTTTCTATGGGCTGCAGTTTTGGTGCTGAAGTAATGCCCGGAATTTTCGTGACTTTGGCGATTTCATCCCAAATGTCATCTGGTGATTGAATGTGAGGTCGCCAGTTGCGATAAAATTGTCCATCCTCATCACTGATCAATTCTTTTTCAACTTCAGATAGTAGTTGTGGATTAGAAGTGATATCGATTGTATCCCTTCCATCGAAATACCACTGCTTCTGATTATCTAATTTCCGCGCTATAGCCTCAGATTTTTTATCTCCATTTGCTGACTTCTCACTTTTAACTTCTAATTCGTAATTTCCATCATCGTCAATTTTATAACGCTGACGATGTCCGCCTTCATTTACCATGTACTCCGGCTTGTAATTAATTACATTCTCAAACATGGAGATTGGAGCAGGATCCAAAGCAGACTCCACACGACCGAGTTTCCCAACAGATGACTCTACTTCTGGAATGTTCGCCAAAAGCATATCCAATTGTCCCAATACTTTGCGGTTGTATTCAATACCGGAATGGGGCATGGAAGTCGGCATGAGCAAAAAGCTGCCCTCATCGAGCGATGGCATAAACTCCTCACCTATTCCCGGAAAAGTATGAGTCATGCCCGACCACACTTTCGTTGTTCGAACATTCCATCCCAAAGCATCAAAACCTTTGGCCATAAAACCAAATACACTGCTAAAACCCAACCAAATGGTCAAGCTCAACAAAATGAGTGTTGAAGGGAGTAGCATAAACTTCAACTTATTGTCCAAACACCATCTGAGTATGGGGTTGTAAAAATGTTCTAAAAGGATAAAAAAGCCTAACACAAGCGTAAGCACAAGGATGACAAATGAAAAATTATAGACAAGACTCTTGGAAGGTCCCAATGGCAACCAGTATTCGGCCAAGAGCCAAGCAACCGCAAAAAGGGCGATGAGTAAGGTGAAATGGCGAATCAACCAATTGGGATTTGAACTGTATTCTTTCAAAAACCAGGAAGCCCCAAAAGCCGCTATGATTAATCCCGCAAAGGGACTGTGAAAAATGGCGATCGGAATACCCCCAATAATTAAAGCCACATTCAACCATTTGGATACTACTTTTCGTTTAATTCGAATACCAAAGAACCAATGCGCAAATGTAGGTAGAATGAAAAGTGATACGATCAATGCAGCTATCAAGGCAAAGGTTTTGGTATAAGCTAAGGGACCGAATAGTTTACCCTCTGCAGCTTGCATGGTAAAGACTGGAATAAAGCTCACAATAGTTGTAGTAACAGCCGTTAGAATAGCTGAGCTAACTTCAGCAGCACCATTGTATATGGTAACGATTAACTTTTGATCTTCCTTAGCTTCCTTGAGGTGTTTAATGATATTTTCTGAGAGAATAACTCCCAAATCCACCATGGTACCAATGGCAATTGCAATACCTGATAGGGCGACAATGTTTGCATCTACTCCAAAATAACGCATGGCAATAAATACCATGAGAACAGCAATCGGCAGCAAACTCGAAATCAATAAGGAAGCCCGTAGATTAAAAACCAAGACAATAACTACTAAAATCGTAATCAAAATTTCTAGCGAAAGAGCCTCTTCTAAAGTTCCTAAGGTTTCATAAATTAATTCTGAACGATCGTAAAAAGGAACGATCGTCAGTTGGCTTTTTACACCATTAGAGAGTGTTTTCTTAGGTAAACCCGGAGCGATTTCTTCAATTTTATCTTTGACATTATTAATGACTTGCATGGGATTGGCTCCATAGCGGGCAACCACAACTCCTCCAACTACTTCTGCTCCATCTTTATCGAGTATACCTCTTCTTGCAGCAGGACCTAACTTAACAACAGCTACATCTTTAATTCGAATGGGGACATTGTCTTGCACAGCTACTACTGCTTTTTCAATGTCTTCAGTTGATTTGATGTACCCCAAACCACGAATCAAATATTCCGCTTGATTGATTTCAATGGTTTTAGCGCCAACATCTTTGTTTGACTTCTGAATCGCCCGCATCACATTCGTTATAGGAATGTCATATGCTTGAAGTGCATCCGGATTGACATCAACTTGATATTCTTTCACAAAACCGCCAATAGAAGCCACCTCAGAAACACCCGAAGTAGCATTCAAGCCATATTTTACATAAAAATCCTGAACCGTTCTAATTTCATCCAAGTCCCAACCACCGGTGGGGTTTCCATCTTTGTCTCTTCCTTCTAAAGTGTACCAATAAACCTGTCCCAATGCTGTGGCATCCGGACCAAGTCTCGGTTGTACTTCATCCGGTAATAAGCCTGAAGGCAGCGCACTCAACTTTTCCAAAATTCTGGAACGCGACCAGTAAAACTCAATGTCTTCTTCAAAAATGATGTAAATGCTGGAAAAGCCAAAAATAGAGGAGCTCCGAATGGATTTCACGCCCGGAATACCCAATAAATAGGTCGTCAAGGGATAGGTAATTTGATCCTCGATATCCTGCGGCGACCTACCGGACCATTCCGTAAACACAATTTGCTGGTTTTCGCCAATGTCGGGAATGGCATCTACCGGAACCGGATCAGAGGGCAATGCCCCGATTTTCCAGCCAAAAGGAGAAGTGATGATTCCCCAGCATACAAATCCAAGCAGCACGAGTATCGTTACCAGCTTATTTTCAAGAAAGTATTTAATTATTCTGTTCAACATAATTCAACCAATTGATTGTAAAAACACCATTCCGGTGCAGTTCAATTTATAGGGCAATGCGCTGATCTACTAGAACAGCGAATCGATTGAATAATGTGATCAGAGTAAAAAGGTTTGAAAAAGCAAACGGAAGTCTACCTTTTGCAAGGGCGGTGAGTGGTTGCTTATCGCTCCATGCTTGATCGTTTCTGTGGTTGGAATCGCAAAAACAACCGTCTGAACAGCGGCAATCGTTTGTTTTACATCCATGGATGCATTGACTGCTTGTTTGATTAAATCCTCATCCAATTGATGGAATTCGTGTTGATTTTCACAGCAGGCTTTGGCTTTTAGAGCCTCTTTTGCCGGTTCCGACTCACAGTCAGTTTCCATATCCATGCCGCAGTCTAAAAGCTCAAAGTGAAATGACAAGCTTTGTTCAACAGCAAGGCCACCGCAGAAATGGGTATTCACTGCATAACCCACCGATGAAGTTAAAAGGAGAAAGGCAAGTAATATGGAAATCACTTTTTTCATTGTATCAAATATACTAAAATTGATTGAATCAGTTATTTATTAACATTCCTTAGGTTCATTGAAAATTAGTTTAATGCCAACATGATCAAAGCCATACAAACCATAGTCAAGTCTTCAACAATAGTTACGGTGCTCATGGGTAAATTAAACACATCACCCAAACAAGCGCATTTGATCTTGCTCTTGTTCAAATTGCTTTTGATCACTCCAATGCTACTAATGCCAAGAATCACGGCCGTACTCAAATTCAGCCAAAATGGCTCAAAATCCACTAAATAAAGTACACCCAAAAGCAATTCTACAAAGGGATAAATGTAGCCCCATGAAAACCACTCTCCCGCTACAATGTCATACATCCGATAAGAGTCTGCAAAGCCTTTTAAGTTTAGCAACTTAAAAAAGGAAAAAACAATGAAAAAGCCGGCCATAAAGTGTTGCATCCACAACATCCATGAAAAGGTTTCAAAGGGATATTGTGCCAAAGCCGTTACTCCTACTATAAAGGTTACAATTAATATTAAGGGCTTATAAGTTGTTACTGAAACTTCATTGAGTTCAGTAAAATCTTTCGTTTGCGGCAATTCCTTCTCAACAATGGAGTAGTTTCCGGCTTGACCAACAATTGTCTGAAGTTCTTTCAGCTCCAGCTTTTGATTAAAATTAATTTTTGCCTCCGAAGGGTTTAATCCGACTTCAGCCGTTTGGATGGCTTTATGGCTTTCCAATTTTTTTTTAACTTTAGACACGCATCCTCCGCATGTCATTCCTTGAATGGTAAATGTTTTTGTTTGCATCATTTTTCGTTTTTGGTTTATGATACAAATGTCTGACAGGAGTTGTGGACTTATGTTACACTATTCCGAGCAAATGTTTCAAGATTTTGCGCCTAGTCCGTCTAAGGACTTTCTACCAGGGGATTTTTGTGCTTTAAAAGCCGAGGTAGTCATGCCCGTTTCCTTTTTAAATTGGGCAGATAAATAAGCCACGCTGCTGTAATCCATTGAAAAGGCTATTTCGGAAAGGGTCATTTCATTGTAAAACAACAGCTCTTTGACTTTTTCAATGCGTTGTTTGGCAATGAATTTTTCAATGGTGATCCCTTCAATGGAAGAGAACAAGCGACTGAGATAAGTGTAATCGTGATTGAGCTTCTCGGAGAGCAATACGGAGAACTTTTGCTTGAGGGGTTCTTGTTTGTAATGGATTTGCTCAATGATCAACTTTTTCAATTGAGTGATCAGCTTTGCTTTCGCCGAGTCGACTAACTCAAAGCCCATTTGTTGTAACTCTTCGTTTAATTTACTTTTTTGGGATTCTGTGAGGGCTTTTGAAACGGTAACTTCTCCCAGCTCAATTTTTTCAAACTCAAGCTCCATTTCGCTTAAAATGCTTTCCACCGCCATTATGCAACGTGGACAAACCATGTTTTTGATGTAATAAGTAGTACCCATTTGAGCGCAAAAGTAATTAAGTCCTCATTCATCCCAATCAATCATGAGACCAAATCCCACCTTTATGTGACCTTGATAACCAATTGACGTTAAGCAACCTCTATTAACCAAAAGCTTTTCACAAAGTTTAGCTAAGAGTTTGTGTTAACTAACTACATTTTTTATCATTTCCAATTGATGCTTTGTTTACTTAGCGCCTTCTTGGCGTTCTTCGCGGTTAAACTTCTTTTTCTAATCACTCGTGTAAATCAAAGTGAACTCCCTTGTCGGCAAATCGAGCTCTTCCATAAGGATTTGGATGAAGTTTTCACCATAAGCCAAATAAAAAGTGCTGAAATTTTCTGTTCGTTCTTGGAGTCCACGGTTAGGGAATAAGTTCGTTTTTAAGAAATTAATGCGTGCTGCAGCTTCTTTTTGTTTGCGTCGTTCTGCCCGAATCATCTTTTCAGACAGCTGCTCCAATGTCTGCTTTTGCTTTTCTGCTAAAGCTTTGGTGTGCGGCTCCAAAGAAGAATCCATACGTTTAGCCTTTAATGCCAAGGCTTCATACAATTCTTGAAACGCTTTAATCTCAGCTTGCAGCTCTAAATCTTCTTTGGCATTTGTCTTCACCCATTCTTTCAATAATAGTCCTTCGTCTAAAAACAACTGCTTGGGAGATATTTTTAACTCATGATAATATTTGCTTTCTTTTTCATCCATCCACAACACAGAATTGCGAAGAAAAAGCGTAGGCATGGGAACTCTAAAGTGCTCGAAGGTCGATTTTAACTGAAACCAATAGGCTAACTCTCCCCCACCGCCAATATAGGCCAAATTGGGTAAGATCACTTCTTGGTAAACCGGTCGTAGCAATACATTCGGACTGAAACGCTCCGGATGTTGATGCAATTCATCCATCAACTCCTCTTCAGAAAAGTGAAGTTCAGTATCGTGAATAAAGTATTTATCTTTTTGCTTAACAATGCGGTTTCGAGAATCATCCGTCAGGTAAAACAAATTGATTTCCCTCGGATTCACTTGCAGTTTGTAATGCTCACTTAACTTCTCACTTTGCTTTTCCACTTCTGTAGAAGAAACTTCGTGGAGCAAGTCTTCCTTTGCAATGGGAACAAACAATTTTTTCAAATTGGCATCATCTCCATCTACAACAACTACACCGTATACTGAGAAAAGCTCGTGAACAATAAAGCGCGTAGCATCCGCTAAGTTATCGTGTTTTAGATAAGCTTTTTCGAAAAGAGACTTGAGTCTTGAGCCGTTTGAAGTGTATGGAGTCAACAATTCATCGAACTGATCCAACACCGATTTAAGCTCCTCGGTTTTCATGCGTCCCACTGCTCCACTTTGCTCCGTTTGCCACTGCAACTTTTTACCTTTAAAGCGGAAAAAACTGATCTCTTCAAAATCGTGATCTTCCGAAGCCATCCAATAAATCGGAACAAACTGCTTTTGCGGATACTTTTCACTCAACTGCTTCGCCAATTTAACGGCAGACACAATTTTATAAATGAAATAAAGCGGTCCAGTAAACAAGCAAAGTTGATGACCTGTAGTCACCGTGAAAGTGTTTTCTGAATTTAAGGCATTAATGTTTTCAGCAACTTTGCCCTCAGCATAAAGCTTAATTTTTCCTTTTTGATATTGTTGTTGAAGAGCCGTTTTTAAAATGCTTCGCTTTTCGGAACTGAAATTTCGCTTTTGAATAGCTTCTTTAAAAGCATCGAGATTAGGCGAATGAGCGTAAAAATCAGTAATCTTGGGCTTCTCCTCCAAATAATCCGTGATGATTTGGGAGAAGTAGCCGGTTTCCTTAAAGTGAATACAGTCTGTTTCCATTTATGAAGGCACAATTTCGCCAAAAAGATCGAAATGCTCTGCTCGATGAATCTTAACATTTGCAAAATCGCCCAAACGTACGTAATCCGACTTGGGCACGAGCACTTCATTGTCCACTTCCGGTGAATCAAACTCCGTTCGACCAACAAAATGGTCGCCTTCAACACGGTCAAATAAAACCCTAAAGGTTTTGCCAACCTTTTCCTGATTCAGCTGAAAAGAGATTTCACTTTGAATGTCCATAATGCGATTGGCGCGCTGGTTTTTAATATCCTCCGGCACATCATCCTCTAAATTGTATGCGTGCGTATTTTCTTCGTGCGAATAAGTAAAAATCCCCAAGCGATCAAAGCGCTGTTCTCGCACCCAATCTTCCATGCGTTGGAAGTCTTCTTCGGTTTCTCCTGGATATCCGGCGATTAATGTTGTTCGAATGGCCATCTCCGGCACTTCTTTACGGAAGTTATCTAATAGCTCATTGGTACGCTTTTCAGTGGTGCCTCGGCGCATGGATTTCAACATAGGGTCACTGATGTGTTGTAGCGGAATATCAATGTAATTACAAATGTTGTCACGCTCGCGCATCACTTTTAACACATCCATTGGGAAGCCCGAAGGAAATGCATAATGCAAGCGAATCCACTCAATGCCTTCCACATCGGAAAGTTTCTCTAGCAATTCGGCTAAATTTCTTTTGCCGTATAAATCTAAACCGTAATAAGTTAAATCCTGAGCAATTAAGATCAATTCTTTAACTCCTTGTGCTGCCAAATGCTGGGCACTTTTCACCAAATCTTCTATTGGTGTACTCTTGTGACCTCCTCGCATGAGCGGAATGGCACAAAAAGAACAAGGACGATCACAACCTTCAGCAATCTTAAAATAGGCATAATGGTTAGGCGTGGTAATCAAACGTTCACCAATCAATTCTTTTTTATAATCCGCTTTAAGCGTTTTGAGCAAACGAGGTAATTCCCGCGTGCCAAAAAATGCATCCACATTGGGGATTTCAGCTTGCAGTTCTTCACGGTAACGCTCCGACAAACAACCCGTCACAAAAACTTTGTCAACCTGACCGTTTTCTTTGGCTTGAGCAAAGTTCAAAATTGTATCAATTGACTCTTGCTTGGCGTTATCGATAAAACCACAAGTATTGATAATCACAATCTCCGAATCATCGGTTTTGCTTTCGTGCTCAACATCAAACTTGTTAGCTTTAAGCTGACTCATCATCACCTCCGAATCGAAGATATTTTTGGAACAGCCAAGGGTAACTACGTTGACTTTGTTTTTCTTAAGCGTTTTTGTCTTCATTCAAATCCTTTCTTTAAAGCTTGTAGGAAAGCTCATGCTTATGACAATTGAGTGTAGGAATGGTTCGATCAGTTAAACAAACTATCGACAAACTCCTTGCGGTTAAACACCTGCAAGTGTTCCATACCTTCACCAACTCCAATGTATTTCACGGGAATTTTAAATTGGTCGGAAATACCGATTACCACCCCCCCTTTGGCGGTGCCATCTAGCTTAGTAAGAGCTAAAGCATTTACTTCAGTTGCAGCTGTAAATTGTTTAGCTTGTTCAAAAGCATTTTGTCCGGTTGAACCATCTAAGACCAATAGGATTTCGTGAGGAGCATCAGGAATCACCTTTTGCATAACTTTTTTAATTTTAGTCAACTCATTCATTAAGTTAACCTTGTTGTGCAAACGACCGGCCGTATCAATAATCACTACATCCGCCTCTTTAGAAACAGCTGATTGCAAAGTATCATAAGCCACAGATGCCGGATCGGCATTCATACCTTGGCTTACTATGGGCACACCTACTCTTTCCGACCAAATAGTTAATTGATCAACTGCTGCAGCACGGAAGGTATCTGATGCGCCTAAAACCACGCTTTTTTCGGCTTTTTTAAATTGATAGGCTAGTTTCCCGATCGTTGTAGTTTTCCCAACACCATTTACGCCCACCACCATAATTACATAAGGCTTTTTGTCTGATGGAACTGTAAATTCAGTGTAGTCGGATGTATTATTTTCCTCTAAGAGATCTGCTATTTCCTCCTTTAAAATTGAGTTCAACTCCGAAGTCCCAACATATTTATCTTTAGAAACGCGTTCTTCAATGCGTTCGATGATTTTAAGTGTAGTATTTACCCCAACATCAGAAGTGATCAACACCTCCTCTAAATCATCGAGTACCTCATCATCAACTTTTGACTTACCAACAACTGCTCGGCTCAATTTACCGAAAAAGCTCTCTTTGGTTTTACTCAACCCTTCGTCGAGTGCCTCTTTTTTGTCTTTGGAGAAAATATTAAATAAACCCATTTTCTTCGAATAAAAAAGGCTTCTCTCAGTACTGAAAGAAGCCTCAATAAACTATTTTGTTTCGCTTTTACTTCTTCTCAAAGAAGTCTTTTACCTTATCGTTAGGTACCATTTCTTCTTTAAAAGCGTAAGAGTTAGATTTATTAGACTTCACCATTTTAATCACTTTGGTGAAAGACTTTCCTTCTCCTTTCTGAAGTGTTGCTACTGTTTTCTTTGCCATGTCGCTATGCTTTACTTAATTTCTTTATGAACCGTCATTTTTTTCAAAATCGGGTTGTATTTTTTCAACTCCATTCTATCAGGAGTATTTTTTCTATTCTTCGTAGTAATGTATCTTGAAGTTCCGGGCATTCCGCTCTCTTTGTGCTCTGTGCACTCCATGATTACTTGAATTCTGTTTCCTTTCTTAGCCATTGTTCCACGCTTTAATTATGGGAGCGCAAATTTAGGTAAAAAATCTGTTCTTCAAAATACTTCTTTTAAAAATATTTTAATGAGAAATTAATCAAAGGGCGAAGTTAAGGCTTCGGTCAATATAACTGGCATTTACTTTATTGCAATCTTTTATTAACTTTAGTGTCAATTCAACTTAAAATAAAAAACCTAATTATAGAAAATGCCCTACGAAAGAATTGAAAACAAACGTTATGAAAAGAACTTAAAACTGTTTAAATGGGGTGCAATACTATCTTTAGCTCTCGCTGTAATTAGAATAGCGATAGAGCCGAAAATTTTAAGTGGTATTGGGAGTACAATTGACTTTATTCTGCTCTTATACCCTATTCCCCTATTTATACTCTATTATAGAACTGCACAAAAGTGGGGCGGACAGTTTATTGAGTGGAAAGAAGATGAGATTTCATTTAAATCGAGAAAATACGACAAGACTACAATTCCTTTATCGGACATAAAGTCCATTAATATTCATTTACATATAATTGAGATTGAAACCCTAAATGCTAAGTATAAAATCAACATAGAGGATTATACAGCTTATAGTGAAAGAGTTCAATTAAAATCTAATTTTGAAAAGATTAAAACCCAGATAAAAAATGCAGCTAATTAAGTATTGCTTTATTTTCCTATTCTCTTTCTCTGTTTATGCTCAAAACGAAATAATTGAACTCCCACTTTCGAAAGAAATTGGCTACGGTTACTTTAAGCCTTCTTTTAGAGGGATTAACACTTATCCGGCAAAAAAAACCGGTAGACCGCTAGAGAAGACTCAACTAATTTTAAGTGGAGCTCCAAGCAATTGGGAAAATATAAAGTATGGTGACATTGAAACAAACATCTATCAATCTGTTTATCAAGCTTACTTAGAAGAAAAAATTAGTCAAAAGGATTTTGACCAAATGAAAAAAGCGTGGGACTGGAAATTAGACAGCTCTGAACTGTCGGAAAGCGCTATTAAAACAAAGATTGGTTTTGCAACCGGAACAGATAGTAGCGGAAATTTGAAAATGATTATTGATGCTAACAACAACTTAACTCTTACAGATGACAAGGCATTCGAACCTCTAAATCACGACTCCATAAAAGACTACAACCAAGACTCCATTGCTTTAAAAAACTCAATTCCAATCACCTTTGAACAGTTTGTTAACAATAAAGTTCAAGAAGTAACACTTCCATACTTTGTAAAACACATAAGTAAATATGACATTTTAGTTGGCAACTTTCCTCAATATTCAAAAACAACTTTTGAAGGAAATGAAATAGTCGTTTGCTCAGACAACTTTACAAATCTTTTATACAAAAACCCAAGTATTGCAACAATAGATTCCACAGTAAATAAAGACAGCAAAATAGACAATCAAAAGCTTATTGAGAAAGACGAATTTATTGAAATTAGTGAGAAGCTATATAAAAATATGGGAGTAAGCCTTGCTAACAACACTTTAAAACTAGAGCCAATTGATGAAGATAAAAGTGAACTATTTTCTACTCAAATAGGCTTTAGACCTCCGCCTTTTAATGCTAAAAAATTTAAATCAGACTTTACTATTTCACTAAAAAACTTAGAAGGCAAGTATGTTCTAATCGACTTTTGGGCAGTTTGGTGCCAACCCTGCATCGCTGAACTTCCCAACCTAAAGCAACTGTATGAAAAAACGAATCGAAATGACTTTGAAATAATTAGTATTGTTGGCGAAAGCAAATTTCAAAATCTTGAAAAAACTATAGAAAAATTCTCAATCAATTGGCCACATATATTTTCTGACGAAGACAACCAACTGATTGAAAAGTATAAAATTAATGGATACCCAACTACTTTTCTATTAAACAAGAAAGGTTACATTATTGCCAAAGACATAAGAGGTGAAGAACTTGAAGAGAAAGTTTTAGAGTTAATCGACTAACTTTTATCCTTTCCCAAGTAGCTTTTCAAATTTTCCACATACTTCTCAAAAGCTTCCACGCCCTTTTTGTTGATTTTACAAGTTGTTAAGGGACGCTTCCCCTTAAATGATTTTTCCACATTAATGTATCCTGCCTTTTCCAGTTTATCTATTTGCACACTCAAATTGCCGGCAGAAGCTTCCGTTTTTTCTTTAATAAAAGTAAAATCGGCCTCCTCCACACTAATTAGAAGTGAAACAACTGCCAATCGCAACTGTGAGTGCAATAAAGGATCTAGTGATTTAAACATTTTGTTTGGCACTTTTTTGTTTTAGTAAGTAAGCAGGAAGCAAGTAAGACAAAACAGTTGCTATTATTAAAATTATCAATTGCAAATCAAATGGCGCATAAAAAGCAATGGAACCTAAAAGCCAGCAAAGCACTCCACCTATCATTAGAGGTTTAAACTTAATAATTCCTCCACTAACAAAAGTACCCAAGCCATACAATAGAATGATAATGGGATAAGCTTTCTGAGGACCAATTTTAGCCATACCAAATAATACCATTAATAATGTAATGACAAAACCCAACCACAAATAGTTCAGAGCAGACTCTACATAAGTCTTTACTCTTCTATTTTTATTCATTCTGTAGCCAATAATCATCGAAACCACTCCACCCAAAGGCATTAAAATAATCCAAGGCAACCAGTGCATTTCATAATTGGTGTAGCTAAGTAAAACATAATTGCTAGATGCAGCTATAATTACTAACCAGCCCCACAAAAGGTAAAAAACACTTCCTTCTGAAAGATTCCCTTTGGCATTCGCTATCATTTCTTCGATTACCTTAAATTGATTTTCTTTTGATTCCATAATATTTGTTTATAAATTTATTGCAAATATAAATTAGTTTGCAATATAAACCAAATTTACAAAAATAAAACCCACCGAAGTGAGTTTTATTTTTATCTTCTAATAATTAAGCTAATACTTCTTTTACCTTATCAGCTGCTTCTTGCAACAAGATTGCTGAATGCACTTTTAAGCCTGAATCATCGATAATTTTCTTTGCTTCTTCAGCGTTTGTTCCCTGTAAACGCACAATAATTGGCACAGGAATATCGCCAATGTTTTTGTAAGCATCAACAACACCTTGCGCTACACGATCGCAGCGAACAATACCGCCAAATATATTTACTAAGATAGCTTCGACGTTCTCATCCTTTAAAATAATTCTAAAAGCTTTTTCAACTCTTTCAGCATTAGCAGTACCTCCAACATCTAAAAAGTTAGCCGGATTACCTCCGCTCAATTTAATAATGTCCATGGTTGCCATTGCCAAACCGGCTCCGTTTACCATACAACCCACATTACCGTCGAGGTTAACAAAATTCAAACCGGCCTCGCCTGCTTCTACTTCTGTAGCATCCTCTTCACGCTTATCACGCATTTCAGCTAAATCTTTGTGACGGTACAATGCATTATCGTCTAAAGTAACTTTAGAGTCAACTGCAATGATTTTATCATCTGATGTTTTTAAAACAGGATTAATTTCAAAAAGACTTGAATCTATATTCTCGTAAGCTTTATATAAGGCAAAAACGAATTTCACCATTTCTTTAAAAGCTTGACCTGACAAACCTAAGTTAAAAGCAATTTTTCTAGCTTGAAACCCTTGTAATCCAACAGCAGGATCAATTTCTTCATGAAAAATTAAGTGTGGTGTCTCTTCAGCCACTTGCTCAATGTCCATTCCACCTTCAGTAGAATACATAATCATATTTCTACCGGTAGCTCTGTTAAGCAATACACTCATATAGTACTCTTCAGGTTCGCTATCGCCGGGATAGTAAACATCTTGAGCGACCAAAACTTGATGAACTTTTTTCCCTTCTGCTGAAGTTTGAGGAGTTACCAACTGCATTCCGATGATATCGCCGGCAATCTTTTTAACATCATCGAGTGATTTTGCCAATTTAACTCCACCGCCTTTTCCGCGACCACCGGCATGAATTTGAGCTTTAATCACCCACCAATCAGTACCGGTTTGCTCGTTTAACTTTTTAGCTGCCTCAACTGCCTCTTCAGGACTTTGTGCTACTATTCCTTCTTGGATGGCAACGCCAAAGCTTTTTAATGTTTCTTTTGCTTGATATTCGTGAATATTCATTCGAAATATTTTTATGTTCAGAATTGAGCTTCAAAAGTAGTTTTTTTGCAGTCAATTTAAAAGCAAACTTTTCAATCAAATTGAGAAATTAGATTAAATTCGCCAAAAAGCAGTAAAATAATGATAAAGGCAGTTAACATACACAAGAAGTTTGGAGATTTAGAGGTATTAAAAGGAGTAAACTTGGAGGTGAAGCAAGGTGAGATTATCTCAATTGTTGGCAGTTCCGGCGCAGGCAAAACTACTTTCCTTCAACTTTTGGGTACACTTGATCAGGCTAACGAAGGACAAATCCTCTACGATGATGTTGACATTACTAAACTAAACACCAATAAACTCGCACAGTTTCGAAACGAAAACATTGGCTTTGTTTTTCAGTTCCATCATTTATTACCCGAATTTACTGCTTTAGAAAATGTATGTATGCCTGCATTAATAAAAGGTGACAGCAAAAAAGAAGCTGAACAAAAGGCGAGACTACTCTTGGAAAAGTTAGAAATATCGCATCGAAAAGATCATAAACCCTCAGAGCTTTCAGGTGGAGAGCAACAGAGGGTTGCAACGGCAAGGGCTTTAATTAACAAACCAAAGGTAATTTTTGCCGATGAGCCTTCAGGCAATTTAGACTCTAAAAACGCTGAAAAGTTACACCAACTTTTTTTTGATTTACGTGAGCAATTCAACCAGACTTTTGTCATCGTTACTCACAACGATGAATTAGCAAAAATGTGCGACAAAAAATACGAAATGGAGGATGGAAATGTTAAATTTTAAGATTCTTAACGTTTAGTTAATTTATTTTTCTACTTTTGATAATTGATTAGGAAAATAATAACCAAAAATCATTTTATGAAACGATTAACTACACTTTTGTGTGCAATACTGGTTTCCTTTACCATTCATGCACAGACCTTTTTAAGTCAAGATTTTACAACATTTACCAACGACAGTTTACCTCCTTTGGCATCCGGTTGGAAAAACATTGACAGTTTAAATACCCCACCAGCTTTAGATTCAATTTGGCGGTTTGATAATCCCGGTAACAGAGGTTTGGCAGCCCCAATTACTCATCCTGCTGCTATTATCGATAGTGATTGGTTTGGAAATGGGAATTCACAAGACGCCTATTTAATCTCACCCCCTTTTGATGCAAGTACTGATTCAATAGTAATCCTAGAGTTTGATCATTATTACAATCATTTAGGTTCTACTGCAGAGGTTCAGGTTTTTGATAGCTTAACTTGGCAAACTGTAGCTACTTATACTGCAAACACTGCTAACCCTGAACATGAAGTAATTGATATTTCATCAATTGCCGCAGGAGAGTCTTATGTACAAATTCGTTTCCGATATACCGGTAGCTATGATTGGTATTGGATTGTTGACAACATTGTAGTTTATCAACCCGTCCCTGAAGACATTCGTTTGGTATCGGTAGATTCATTAAAAAACTCATGTAACCTTACTACAACAGAAACGATTACAGCAACATTTGAAAACATTAGTAACGACACTTTAAATAGTGTGCCACTTAACTACAGAATCAATGGAGGTTCCATTGTAGCCGAAACTTATACCGGACAAGTTTTACCCAATGATATTATTACCTATACGTTTAACAACACAGCTGATTTCTCTGCTGTAGGTAGTTATGATATTGAAGTATTTTCAACTGTAAGAAATGACATTAATTTTTTCAATGATACAGCTTACGGAACTACAGTAAACAAACCAAGTTTTTCTACCTTCCCTTATTTTGAAGACTTTGAAAATGGCGCCGGAAGTTGGAGCGATGGTGGAACAAATAGCTCATGGGAGTTAGGTGCACCAAATGGCACAGTAATTAACTCAGCTTATAGTGGATCCAATTCGTGGGTAACCAATCTAAGAGGCAACTACAATAATAATGAAGAATCTTATGTAGTTAGTCCATGTTTTGATTTTACATCATTGTCACAACCTCAAATTAAAATGAGAATTTGGGTAGAGAGTGAAAACAGTTGGGATGGTGCAGTATTACAAGCTACTAAAGATGGCGGTCAAACTTGGCAAAAAGTAGGCGCATTTGGAGATCCTAACAACTGGTATAACGACAACTCTATAACCGGTTTGTCAAATATAGAACCATCAGTAGAAGGCTGGACAGGTGCTGTGGCCAACAATGGAACTGGAGCTTGGGTTTTGGCAGAAAACGACCTAACAGGATTAGCTGGAGAACCCTCTGTTGAATTGAGAATAGTTTTCGGTTCAGATGGCTCAATTAATACATACGATGGATTTGCATTTGATGATGTAATGATTCAAGAAGCACCTGCCAATGATGCAGGCGTAATTAGTCTTATTCAACCAACTACAAATTGCGGTTTGGGTACAAACGATACTGCTAGTATTTCAATTGTTAACTATGGTACAGCAAGTATCTCTAACTTTCCTGTTTATATATCTCTAAATGGTGCACCGGCTATAGTTGATACAGTAACTTCAACCATTTTGCCTGGAGACACCATTACATTTACTTTTGACTCTACTCTTAATCTTTCCACACCAGGAAGCTATACTTTTAGAGTATATAGTGGTTTATCGGCTGATGGGAATGTAACTAATGATACAATTTTTAGAACAATCGATAATATTCCTGTAATAAACACATTACCTTATAATGAAGATTTTGATGCTAATGCAGGCGGATGGACTAGTTACGGAACAAATTCATCATGGGCACATGGTATCCCGGCAGGTACAAATATATCAGCTGCTGCAAGTGCATCAAATGCATGGGTTACTAATCTAAATGGAGACTATAATAATAGTGAACTTTCTTATTTGGAGTCTCCATGCTTTGATTTTTCATCCTATTCAGCAGATCCCATATTATACTTCTCTCATATATTCGAAACAGAGCCTTGTTGCGATGAAGGTTGGATAGAGTACTCTATTGATGCAGGGGTAAGCTGGACTAAACTCATTGATAATGGAGGTGCCCAAGAATGGTACAATGACTTAGGAAATCAATGGTGGGATAATACTTCATCAATGGGTACAGGAGTCTGGGTAAATGCTGAGAACAGCCTAACTGGTTTAGCAGGAGAATCTAGTGTTAAAATTAGATTTGTATTTAGCTCTGATGGCTCTGTTACGGAAGAAGGTTTCGGAGTAGATGATATTAGTATTCAACTTCCGCCACCTTATAACTTAAAAGCAATTCAATTAGTTAGCCCTTCTAGTGACAATGGTTGTGGATATACTTCTGCTGATTCAGTAAGGTTTGCATTCACTAATATTGGAAGTGCTTATGCTACTAATTTTGATTTAGGATACATTATTAATGGAGCGAGTCCGGTTACTGAAACCTTTGCTGATACAATTTTCCCGGGAGATACAGTTATTTATACATTTGACTCAACGGCCAACCTTTCAGCAATAAACACTTATGGTTTTGATGTATTTACTGCTCTAGGTATTGACATTGATCTTACAAATGATACAATTTCCGACTCAGTAACACATAGACCCACAGTAACACTTCCTTTCACAGATGATTTTGAAACAGGTGTTGCAAATCCTGCATTCAGCTTTATTACCAATCCGGAATCTAATGTGATGGTTAGAGCCGGGGCTGCAAATAATAGTTTGTTTGGATTAGCTTTAGAGGGTCGTTCAGCAACGAATTACATCACACCAAATGCAACGAATGTTTGGACAACAAACCCTGAACATTTTGCCGCTGCTAAGTTTTGTGTTGATTTAACTTCTGCAGCCGGAGCAGAACTAGTATATGACCTTCAACAAGGTTATAACTATAACGATTTTTACACCAACTTTAGAATAACGGTAAATGGCACTCAAGTAGGCCCTACACATCGACCAAGTGGAGCCACTACACCTTGGCAAACGATTACTGAAAGTTTAAATGCCTATGTTGGACAAGTGGTTGAAGTGGCTTTAGAGTCTATGGTAAAATATGATTCTATCACAGACAATAACTACAATTACGTTGATAACGTTATAGTAAGATTACCATTGAGCGATGATATTTCTATTTCAGAAATACTTCACCCGGTTGATGGATGTGGACTTCCAACAAATGATTCCGTAGTAGTTGAAATTTTAAATGTAGGATCCTCACAAGCTTGTAATTTCCCTATCACTTTTGTTTTAAATAATGGTACTCCAGTAACTGAAACTTACAATGGATGTTTAAATCCGGGAGATACATTAGTGTATACTTTCTTAGACTCTGTAGACCTTTCAACAGCGGGATCTTATAGTCTTACAACATACACATCACTTACGGGCGACTTAGACAATTCAAACGATACCGTGAGTGCAACAATCGAAAGTATACCTGTAATTTCATCTTTGCCTTATTTAGAAGGATTTGAAAGTGGTCAAGGTGGATGGGTTACTTATGGTGCAAACACTTCTTGGGCACATGGAACACCAGCAGGAACATTTATTACTTCGGCAGCATCCGGCAATAATGCTTGGGTTACAAATTTAACCGGAGATTATAATAACAGTGAACTTTCGTATATAGAGTCACCGTGTATGGATTTTTCCTCCTTAACCTCTGACCCTGTCTTGTACTTTGATCATATTTATAACACGGAGTCATGCTGTGATGAAGGTTGGGTAGAGTTCTCAACAGATGCAGGTGCAACATGGACTAAACTTGTTGATAATGGGAATGCACAAGAGTGGTATAATGATGGATTTAATCAATGGTGGGATGGCAACTCATCTGCAGGCTCAGCAAACTGGGTAAATGCTTCAAATGTTCTTAGTGGCTTAGCAGGAGTCCCTGATGTAAAGATCAGATTTGTTTTCCAATCTGATGGGTCTGTTACTAATGATGGATTTGGTGTAGATAATATTAATATTATTGAGCAACCATCAGTAGACTTAGGAGCTTATGCATTAATCCGACCAACATCTGCTTGTGGTTTAACTGCGGCAGACACAATTGAGGTAAGTATATTCAACAATGGACTAAATATTGAAAACAATGTACCCATTATTATAATAATAAACGACACATTAACGATAACAGATACATTGGCCTCAATCAATGTAGGAGATACCGTTGCTTTAACATTTGACTCTTTAATTAATATGTCTAATACAGGTAATTATTCATTTAGAATTTACACAAGTGTAAATAATGATGGTAACCCAAGAAATGACACGATTTTAGCAAATGTTACACATATCCCTACCGTTTCATCTTACCCATATAATGAGAATTTCGAAGGTGGAAATGGTAGTTGGACTACTTACGGTGCTAACTCATCATGGGCACATGGGACACCTAATGCTCCATTTATTACAAATGCAGCCGGTGGAAATAATGCTTGGGTTACAAATTTAACTGGAGATTATAATAACAGTGAGCTTTCATATTTAGAGTCACCATGTATGGATTTTTCATCATTGTCATCTGATCCACTCTTAAACTTTGACTTTATTTACAATACTGAGTCATGTTGTGATGAGGGCTGGGTGGAATACTCAATAGATGCAGGTGCAACTTGGACTAAACTGTTAGACAATGGTAATGCTTTAGAGTGGTACAATGACATAACCAATCAATGGTGGGATGGCAACTCTTCCGCAGGTGTAGGTAACTGGGTATCTGCCCAAGACACACTTGTTGGTCTTGCAGGTGAACCTGATGTTAAAATTAGATTTGTTTTCCAATCAGATGGATCAGTTACAAATGACGGTTTTGGTATAGATAACATTTTCATCTTAGAACCTCCTTCAATTGACATTGCCGTAACGGAATTAATAACTCCTACTACGCAATGTGGTTTTAGCCTTACCGGTGATACAGTAAAAGTAAAAGTAAAAAACTTTGGTATTAATACAGTTGACACTATTCCACTTGGCTATATAGTTGATGGAGGTACTCCTGTAATAGATACCTCTTTTACAACTTTAGCGCCAGGTGATAGTTTAATCTTCACATTTTCAACTACTGCCACTTTAGGTTCACCGGGTAGTTATTCGTTTGAGTTGTTCTCAGATGTACAAAATGACGGTAACTTCTTAAATGACTCTTTAAATGCTGATGTACTAAACTCTCAAATGTTAGTACCAACTACGGTTAACTTTGATGATTTAGCTACACAACAAACGGATAGTTTTGAAAATGATTGGGTAGGAACATATAGTAGTGCTAACTACCAGTGGTATTCAAATATTGGAGGAACAATATCCGGTTCAACAGGACCTGATTCTGATAACACGACCGGAAATGGAACGTTTATGTACACCGAAGCTTCTTCTCCTGCAGCTCAAGGTGATACTGCTTGGTTAACCTCTCCATGTATTGATTTATCAAACAGTATTGACCCTGCACTAGTGTTCTGGTATCACATGTATGGAGCAAACATTGATACACTAAGTGTTCAAATTGATTCTATGGGAACATGGGTTACAATTGATACACTTATCGGTCAAAAACAAAGTGCCTCAACAGATCCTTATTTATCGGATACGATATCACTTGTTAATTTCAATAGTTTAACAAATACGAATATCAGATTCCAGATGGTAAGAGGTGCTGATTACTATGGCGATGTAGCCATCGATGATGTGGAGTTGGCTTCAATTCCGGTTGGTCTTAAGCAACAAAAAGTTGATTTTAGCAATGAAGTAGTTGTTTATCCTAACCCAACGAACAACCATATTAATATTGAGTTTAATCAAGCTCCGAAGAACAATGTTGAGCTTGAGCTAATAAATATGGTTGGAAAAACTGTATATCAATCTGAAACTAGAAAAAACATTGAGCGAATTGACATGAGTGGATTTGCAAAAGGTGTTTATTTATTAAGAATGACAAATAAAGAACAAACAGCTGTTAAACGCATTGTTTTACAATAAGTCAATTTTTTAGTTAATCAAAAAGGGAGTGGCAAAATGCTACTCCCTTTTTTTATGTGTTTAGATTAATATTTAAAAAATTCAATGCAGCCTAGGTTGAAAGCAGAGGAGCTTTTCTTTAAGATTTTTCTTCAAAAACAATCCAACAAAATTCAATCATTACTCTATATCAGAAGCTGCGACTACAGTAAGCATAGATAATCAGGAAACAGTTTTAACGGTTTAATTTTACTGTCGCATAAATGTTCCTTAAAATCCCTGCCTGGTCCGGTAGGCAGATACATCGGCATTGACCAATTGTGCCTTTGAAAATAGGTTTCAACATTTATTTGTACGGTATTCCAAAGCTTAATTGGTATACAATACTAAACTAGACTAACACCAACAATTATAAGCACAATCCAATTAAAGTCTATACTCACCCCAAATTAGTAAACTAATTTATTCTTCATAAATCAAATATGGGGTACGCATTTTTTTAAATTGCCGTATCCCCTCTTCCCAGCTCTTGCGAATTTGCATTTCCGTTTTGCCTTCAATGATATCTTTTTGAAGTTGATCTGTACCGGCCAAAAGATTAAAGTAAGAAGTAAAAAAGGTATGCTTTTGAGGGTATAGCTTATAAAACTCGATTAGATAGTTTAAGTCAAGTCGATTCATATTCCTAAAAGAGCTAGCAGTTTTTACAGTAAAGTCTCTTCCATGGCAACGTTTTCCTTCAAGCTTAGGCGATTTCGCACCTGTCATAGATTCCGGCACAAAAGTGTATGAAAAAGATGTAAATGAAGGATGACCGATTTGCTGAAACGGTTTTGGTGTTCCCCTACCTACACTAACCACTGTACCTTCAAAAAAGCACAAAGAAGGATATAAATAAATTGAACGCATATTAGGCAAGTTAGGAGAAGGTGCAACCGGCAGCTCATAAACATCACTTTTTTTATAGTTCAAGCAACTAATTACTTCCAAGTCAGATTGAACAGCACTTTTTAACCACTTTTCTCCATTAATCATTTGCGCATACTCACCAATTGTCATTCCATGAACAACCGGAATTCGGTGCATTCCAACAAATGATTTAAACTTTTCTTCCAAAACAGGCCCATCGACAAAGTGTCCATTTGGATTGGGTCGATCCAAAACAATCACTTTGATATTGTTTTCAGCTGCTGCTTCCATTACATAGTGCAAAGTAGAAATATAAGTGTAAAATCGTACACCCACATCTTGCAGATCAAAAACAATAACTTCTACTCCATTCAGTTGACTTTTTGTAGGCTTTTTATTATCTCCATAAAGCGAAATCACTTTTAATCCGGTTTTGGAATCTACTCCGTCTCCTACTTTTTCTCCGGCATCAGCATTACCTCTAAAGCCGTGTTCAGGGCTAAATACTTTTTGCAATTCCACTCCATTCTTCAGTAAAATATCTACTAGGTGGCGGTCATCTATTACTGAGCTTTGATTGGCAACAACAGCTACTTTCTTATTCTCAATGTAAGGCAAGTATTCTTCTAGACGCTCAATTCCAAGAACAACTTGACTATTGTTTTCTTGGGCATTAACAGCAAAAAATTGCAGTAAAATCAAAGATAAAGTGAGTGAAAAATTAAATCGCATAGCACAAATAGTATTTCCTATTTTTGTTTGATACAAAAAATCACGCCAAGCTTGAACTTCGAACTATTTTTTGCACGTAAAATCATCAAAGGAAGTAAAAATTCCTTTTCAAAGCCAATAATACGCATTTCTATTGTAGCAATTAGTTTAGGCATCGCCATGATGACACTTTCTTTGGCGATCGTTGAAGGTTTTCAAAAGGAAATTGAAAAAAAAGTGATTGGCTTTGGAGCACATATTCAAGTTACCAATTACGAATCTAAAGGCTTATTAGAAAGTAAAGCCATCTCAACAAATAGAGATTTTTACCATCAAATAGATAGCATAGATGGAATTTCTCATGTACAAGTATATGCCCATAAGGGAGCCATTTTAAAAACAGATGACCAAAATTACGGTGCAGTTATAAAAGGAATTAGTAGTGATTTCGACTGGAGTTTTTTTAAGCAATACATTAAAGAAGGCGATATTCTAAAAATTGCGGACAGTAGTCGCTCTAACGAATTACTAATTTCTGAAAATATTGCTCAAAAATTGCAAGTTGGAATAAATGATGAGATTTTAGTCTATTTTGTTCAACAACCTCCTCGATTGAGAAAACTTAAAATTAGCGGAATCTACAATACCGGCTTAGGTGAAATGGACGACCGTATGGTGTTCACCGACATTCGCCACCTACAAAAAATTAACGGCTGGGAGGACCACCAAGTAGGTGGGTTTGAAATCTTAATTAAGGATTTAAAAGATTTAGATCGTATGACTGAAGCAATTTATCAAAATATTGACTATGATTTAACTGCTCATTCCATAAGAGAAACCCGCATGGATATTTTTAACTGGCTGGAACTTCAAGATATCAATGTAGTCATCATAATTACTTTGTTGATTTTGGTTTGTGGTATTGATATGATTTCTGCGCTTTTAATTCTTATTCTTGAAAGGACACAAATGATTGGCATATTAAAGGCAATAGGCGCCCAAAACGCTTCTATCCGAAAAATCTTTTTATACAATGCCGCTTATTTAATTTTAATGGGTTTGTTTTTTGGAAACTTAATCGGGCTCGGAGCTGCTTATGCTCAATTAGAATTTGGCTTTTTAAAGCTCCCACAAGAAGCTTATTTTATCGACACCGTTCCGATTGCCATAGACTTTGGAAAATTGCTTCTGCTAAATATAGGCACTTTAGTATTGTGCTTGTTAATGCTCTTAATACCATCAAATCTAGTAGCCAAAATTAGCCCTGTGAAGAGTATTCGGTTCGACTAAACTACGAAATAAGAAAGTTATCTCAGATATCTCCTTTTAAAAGATGGGCTTTTAATACCTTTGCAATCCAAAAACAAGCACAACAAATGACTGTATTTAGTGCTTAAAGTGAATATAAAGGAATATCCAACACTGATGAAATATTACAATAACATACTAGAAACCATAGGAAACACACCTTTGGTAAAATTCAATAAAATCACAAATGAGATCCCGGCTTTAGTTTTAGCCAAAATGGAAACTTTCAATCCCGGTCACTCTATAAAGGATCGTATGGCTGTAAAAATGGTAGAAGATGCAGAAAAAGCAGGATTGCTTAAGCCGGGGGGAACCATTATTGAAGGTACATCAGGCAATACAGGCATGGGATTAGCTCTAGCTGCTATTGTAAAAGGCTATAAGCTTATTTGTACACTTGCCGACAAGCAGTCTAAAGAAAAAATGGACATTTTAAGAGCCATGGGAGCAGAAGTAATTGTTTGTCCTACAAATGTTTCTTCAGATGATCCTCGCTCCTACTACTCTGTAGCGAAAAAGCTTAATGAGGAAATACCTAATTCATTTTACCCTAACCAATACGACAACCTTTCTAACCGTCAAGCACATTACGAACAAACCGGCCCTGAAATTTGGGAGCAAACTGAAGGAAAAATTACTCATTTAGTGGTGGGTGTGGGTACCGGTGGAACCATTTCCGGTACTGCTAAATACTTAAAAGAAAAAAATCCAAATATTAAAATTTGGGGAATCGACACTTATGGCTCTGTGTTTAAGAAATACCACGAAACCGGAGAGTTTGATGAGAGTGAAATTTACTCATACATTACCGAGGGTATTGGTGAGGATATTCTACCTAAAAACGTTGACTTTGATTTAATCGACCATTTTGAAAAGGTTACTGACAAAGATGGCGTAATCATGACACGCAGATTGGCAAGAGAAGAAGGCTTTTTCATGGGCAACTCTGCAGGTTCTGCAGTTGCCGGCTTACTTCAAATGAAGGATAAATTGAAAAAAGACGATGTAGTAGTGGTTATATTCCACGACCACGGTAGCCGCTATGTAGGTAAAATGTTTAACGACGACTGGGTTCGCGATCGCGGCTTTATGGATGACGACAAGGTGACTGCCGGTATGATTATTCAATCGCATGGAAATAAAAAACTAATTACAGCTTCTCCCGACGAAGAGCTCTGCGATGTGTTAGAAAAAATGACCAAATACGATATTTCTCAAGTACCAGTTGAGAAAGAGGGTGAGTTTATTGGATCAATTAGTGACGCCATCTTTTCAGAGATGATTAAAAAGCCAGAACTAAAAACCCAAAAAGTAGAAACTGTAATGGATGAAGCTTATGAAGTTATTGCTGCGCAAACTCCACTTCATGAAGTAGCTGCTTTGTTAAATAAAAAACACAGAGCAGTATTGGTAAAAGATCGAGCAGGATTAACTCACATCATTACAATTCACGATGTTTTAGAGGCGATGAATAAAAGGTAAAATTGAAACCCACAATAGCAAAGCATTAGATAGGAGCTTGCTTATCGCAGCCCTAGCGATAAACATTCATATTTCATATTTCCCTGCTTTATATTTGGAAAAGAGTTCGTTCAATTTAGCTAATTTTACGCTCGAATTCAGCTATGAAGAAAGTCGCTTTAATTTTATTGGTTTTGAGCTTGCTAAGTCCGCATTTATTTGCGCAAAAAGTGGGTTTAGTATTGAGCGGCGGCGGTGCTTCGGGCATGGCTCATGTTGGTGTGCTTAAAGCTTTAGAAGAAAACGGCATTGCTGTAGACTACATTGTAGGCACTTCAGTTGGTGCTTTTATAGGCGGACTTTATGCTTCCGGATACAGTCCAAATGAAATTGAGCAAATTGTTATCTCCGATGAGTTTAGAAATGCGGCCAATGGCATTATTCAAGAAGAATATAAATTCTTTCTGAAAAAAAGTAGAGATAATGCTGCCATGATCAATTGGCACTTTAAGTTAGACTCCATTTTTGAAGTAAACATTCCCACTAATTTTGTTAACTCCTCCCCGGTTGACTTTGGACTTATCGCTTATTTTGCAGCTGCCAATGCCATAGCAAATAAGAATTTCGACAGCTTACTCATCCCCTTTCGATGTCTTTCAGCAAATATTTCTAAAAGAAAACAAGAAGTGCTTTCCAATGGAAATTTGGCTTTGGCAATTCGGGCATCAATGACATACCCTTTTTATGTTTCACCGATTACCATTAATGGTGACCTGATGTTCGACGGCGGACTTTACAACAACTTTCCAGTGGATGTTATGTGTGAAGAATTTGATGTTGATTACATCATTGCAAGTAATGTAAGTACTAAAATTCCTCCTCCATCAGAAGACAACCTTCTTTCCCAAATTAGAAGCATGTTGATTAAAGATTCTGATTATAAAATAAACTGTACCAAGGGTATAATCATTAATGCCGATGTAGAAGATATTTCTACATTCGACTTCTACCAAAACCAAGAGGCCATCAACCGTGGCTACGAAGAAGCTAGCTTATTGGTTGACTCCATAAAGAATGAGATTCAAGTCGGCAACATAGACCAATTAAAAGCTCGAAGAGACACTTTCAATCAGCAAAAACCTCTACTCTATTTTGGTGATATTGACTACGAAGGACTTCATCCGCGTCAAGCAAAATACTACGAACAAAACCTCGATAAATTAGCTGAAGAGTTTCCATATAAAAACCTAGAAGCTGCTGCCATGAAAGCGCTTTCTGATGAAAAAATTAAGAGCATACTTCCTAAAGCCGATTGGAATGAGGAAAAACAAAATTTCGACCTTTTCTTAAAAGTTAAAAAAGAAAAACCTTTTAAAGCTTCTTTTGGTGGTGTAATTAGTAGTAAACCCTTTAGTACCGGCTTTTTTGAATTGGATTACAATCGACTTAATGCCACCGGATTGAAAGCAAGGGGGAACATTTACTTTGGTAATTTTTACAGCTCTACTGAAGCTGGACTGCGTTGGGATATTCCCTTTGACATCCCCTTCTATTTAGAATCACATTTTACTATCAATCAGTTTGATTACTTTAATGATCGCACCGCTTTTATCGATAATGTAAACCAATCCTATATTATTGCCAACGAAAATTATTGGGAGAGCAAAATCGGCTTACCGGTTTTTAATAAGGGCAAAGTAAATTTTGGTGCCTCCTACTTTTGGCAAGACTACGAATATTATCAAAACAGTGACTTTGACCGCGGTGATACTTCCGACCTTACGAAATTTGAAGGTTACTCCACATTTGCAAAATATCAGCTTAACTCCCTGAATAGAAAAATGTATGCAACCAAGGGCACTAAGCTTAAATTGATGATGCGCTATATTAGCGGTAGAGAAAAAACCTATCCCGGCTCAACGGCATTGCTGCGCGACAAAGCTTTTGAGCGCCACGATTGGTTGATTTTACAGGCGAAGTTTGAAAAATACTTTCTCAGTAAAAAGCGCATACGTTTTGGTATATCAGCAGAGGGCGTATACTCCGACCAACCTTTTATGCAAAACTACACTGCCACTGTTTTAATGGCTCCGGCTTATAGTCCGTTGCCGGAAAACCGAACACTATTTCAAAATCAGTACCGCGCTTTGAGTTATGTGGGTGGAGGTTTAAGAGCCATTTACACTTATCGTGATTTATTGGACTTTAGAGCTGAATTGCACGTTTTTCAGCCTTATGAAACCATTAACAGCAACGAATTAGGACAGGCTCAATTGGGCGAAGAAATTGTTGACCGTGACTTATTGGGCACCTTTACTGCCGTTTACCATTCTCGCTTGGGACCGCTTGCCGCCAGCCTCAACTACTTTGGCGATGCCGAAAATGAATTGAGCTTCTTGGTGCATTTTGGGTATATTATTTTTAATAAGAGAGGGTTTGAGTAGAGCCTCATATTGTTCACTAGCACTTTCAAATCGTATTTTTACTTACCTTAGCCTTTAAAGGCAGCAAAGCAAATGAAGGGCATCCACCAAGACATCATACGACAACTTTTTACCTTAATCCTTATCATTGGTTTAGGTTTGCTCATTTTTTGGAAACTACTGCCCTTTATGAGCGGATTGTTGGGCGCTGTTACGATTTATATCGTTTCTAAAAAATCAATGAGAAAGTTGGTGGAAAGAGGCTGGAAAAAGTCATTGGCAGCTGCTTTAATCATGATCATTTCATTTGTGGGCATATTGGTACCCATTGGCTTGGTAGTTCTTATGCTTTCTACAAAAGTGCGCTCAGCACTCGACAAAACAGAACAAGTAATTGCGGTTTTAAAAGAAGAGTTGTCAATTATCGAGGAACGATTTAACATAGAACTTTTCTCCTCTTTCAACTCAAAAGAAGTGGTGAATTGGGTGTCGCAAAATGCACCATCGGTTGTAGGAAACACCTTTAATCTTTTTATTACACTAAGTATTCTTTACTTTTTACTTTACTATATGTTAGTTCACCGAAATAGTTTTATACAAGCCATATATCGCTATTTCCCTATGCGCTCAGAAAACATACAAACCATTAGCGATGAAGTGAACAATGTAGTTAAATCAAATGCCATAGGAATTCCTTTAATTGCCATTATTCAAGGCTTTGTTGCCTTAATCGGTTTTTTTATTTTTGGTGTGCCCAATCCATGGTTTTGGTTTGTCATCACCGCCGTTGGCTCTATGATTCCTCTAGTTGGAACCGCCATAGGGATTGTTCCGGTAACCATTATTATGTTTGTCACTGAACACCACTTTCAAGGCATAGGTATTATGCTTTATGGAATGCTTGTCGTTGGTTCTACCGATAATCTTTTTCGAATGATTGTACAAAAAAGACTGGCTAACATACACCCCTTAATTACCTTGATTGGTGTTGTGATTGGGGTACCTCTCTTTGGTTTTATTGGCTTAATTTTTGGTCCTTTGCTAATTAGCTTGTTTCTGCTTATGCTGAAAATTTATAGAGATGAGTTTGTGCAAGAGGTTTAATACTTCAATAGTAATGTACTTTTGATATGACAAAAAAAGGGAAGCTCACACTTCCCTTTTTCTCTTTATAAAATAAAATCGTTTAAGCTTCTGCTTTAGGCCCGCCAAAGTTCATTGGAAATTGAGGACCTTCAGAATCTTTAATACTTCCGTGCAAAGACTCGAATTTGCTGATGTTATCTTGTAAAGCTCGTAATAAACGCTTGGCATGTTGTGGAGTCATCATTATCCTCGACTTCACTTTTGCCTTAGGCAATCCGGGCATCACTTTAATAAAATCAAAGACAAACTCTGCATTGGAGTGACTAATGATTGCTAAGTTAGAATAAATTCCTTCAGCAATCTCTTCGGTCAACTCAATGTTTAACTTACCTTCTTCTTGCTTCTTATCGTCTTCGCTCATACCTGATTTATTCTTCAGTTTCTATTTCCTCTTCAACATCGGCATTTTTTGCCTGTTTCAGACTTTCATATTCAGATTTAGAACCTACAATTATATCCTGATAATCTCTTAAACCGGTTCCTGCAGGAATCAAGTGACCAACGATCACATTTTCCTTCAAACCTTCTAAGGTGTCCTGCTTACCATTTACAGCTGCCTCGTTCAACACTTTTGTGGTTTCCTGGAAAGAAGCCGCTGAAATGAAACTATCAGTTTGTAAAGATGCTCTTGTAATACCTTGAAGAACAGAATTAGATGTTGCAGGAACGGCATCCCTTGCTTCTACTAATTTTCTATCCTGACGCTTCAGCTTAGAATTCTCTTCTCTCAACTTACGAGGAGAAACGATTTGTCCTTCTTTCATGCTGTCAGAATCACCGGCTTCTGTTACAATTTTCTTACCGAAAATCCAATCGTTTTCTTCTGCAAAATCAGTTTTGTTAACGATTTGTTTTTCTAAGAATCGAGTATCTCCCGGATCTTCAATGATTACTTTACGCATCATTTGTCTAACGATTACCTCAAAGTGCTTATCATTAATTTTTACACCTTGTAATCGGTAAACCTCTTGTACTTCATTTACTAAATACTCCTGAACTTGAGTAGGTCCTTTAATCGCCAAAATATCAGCCGGAGTAATTGCACCATCAGAAAGTGGAGTTCCTGCACGTACAAAGTCATTCTCTTGTACAAGAATGTGCTTAGATAAGTTAATTAAGTACTTCTTAACTTCTCCAGTTCTCGACTCAACAATCACTTCGCGGTTACCTCGCTTAATCTTCCCGAAAGAAACAATTCCATCAATCTCAGAAACTACAGCAGGGTTAGAAGGATTACGAGCTTCAAATAACTCAGTTACTCTTGGCAGACCTCCGGTAATATCACCAGACTTACCTGATGTTCTTGGGATTTTAACCAAAGTAGTTCCACCTTCAATTTTATCTCCTTCTTTAACTACAATGTGAGCTCCCACAGGCAAGTTGTAGGTTTTAACAACCTCCTTACCTTTCATCAACTTAATTTCAGGAATTAACTTTTTATCTCTCGATTCAGTAATTACCTTTTCAGTAAAGCCGGTTTGTTCATCCGATTCTTCTTTATAAGTAACACCATCTAGCATATTTTCGAAAGCTACAGTACCTGAAGTTTCGGCAATAATCAAAGCATTATAAGGATCCCAGTGACAAATTAAGTCACCTTTCTTCACTTTTTCACCTTCCTTCTTCTCCAAGATTGAACCATAAGGAACCATACTTGTCATCAAAGGAATGCTTGTTTTAGCATCTAAAATTCTAGCTTCAGCAGAACGTCCTACAACAATAGTAATTTTCTTACCATCACGATCTTCACCTTCTACCGTTCTCAATTCATCAATTTCTAAAATACCATCATGCTTCGCTTCTACTCTTGACTCATCTGCAATTTTAGATGCAGTACCACCAACGTGGAAGGTACGAAGTGTCAACTGTGTTCCCGGCTCACCGATAGACTGTGCAGCAATTACTCCAACAGCCTCTCCTTTTTGAGCCATACGACCAGTAGCCAAACTACGTCCGTAACATTTAGCACAAACACCGCGCTTCATTTCACATGAAAGCACCGAACGCATTTCCACTTCATCAATTGGAGATTCCTCAATTTCTCGAGCAACTTCTTCAGTTACTTCATCTCCTGAAGCAATAATTAACTCTCCCGTATTTGGATGATAAATATCGTGAACGGTAGTTCTACCAAGAATTCGATCGTATAATGATTCTACTTCATCATCATTCTTCATTAATGCAGAAATCGTTGTACCTCTAAGAGTACCACAATCTTCATCAGTAATCACAACATCTTGAGAAACATCAACCAAACGACGAGTTAAGTAACCTGCATCGGCTGTTTTCAAGGCTGTATCGGCAAGACCTTTACGAGCACCGTGAGTAGAAATAAAGTACTCTAAAATCGAAAGACCTTCTTTAAAATTTGAAAGAATTGGGTTCTCGATAATTTCTTGCCCACTTGATCCAGATTTCTGTGGCTTAGCCATCAATCCACGCATACCTGAAAGCTGACGAATTTGCTCTTTAGAACCTCTCGCTCCAGAATCAAACATCATGTATACTGAGTTGAAACCTTGGTTATCCGTTTTCAGACGATCCATCACCGTATTGGTTAGGCGTGTATTGGTATGTGTCCAAATATCAATAATTTGGTTATAACGCTCGTTATTCGTAATGAATCCCATGTTATAGTTATCCCAAACTTCTTGAACTTGCTGATTGGCTTTCTCCATCATATCTTCTTTCGCATCAGGAATAATAACATCTCCTAAGTTAAAAGAAAGACCTCCTTTAAACGACATATCATAACCTAAAGTTTTAATGTCATCTAGGAATTGTGCAGTTCTGGCAGTACCGGTAATTTTCAAAATATCACCAATAATGTCTCTTAAAGACTTCTTAGTTAATACTTCATTAATATAAGGCACTTCATCCGGAACATGTTCGTTAAATATTACACGTCCACAAGTAGTTTCTATCAATTCCGTTTTACCGGCTTTGGTAATTCTCACTTTAATTCTGGCGTGCATGTCTAAGCGTCCTTCGTTCTTAGCAATCACAACTTCTTCTGGAGAATAAAATACTTTATCCTGACCCTTCATTGTGCGGCTATCGTCAGTTAAACGCTCTTTTGTCAAATAATAAAGACCCAATACCATATCCTGAGAAGGTACAGTAATTGGAGAACCATTTGCCGGGTTCAAAATGTTGTGTGATGCTAACATCAACAACTGTGCTTCTAAAATTGCTGCATTACCCAATGGCAAGTGAACAGCCATCTGGTCACCGTCAAAATCGGCGTTAAATGCTGTACAAACTAGAGGGTGCAGACGGATCGCTTTTCCTTCGATTAATTTCGGCTGGAAAGCTTGAATACCTAAACGGTGAAGCGTAGGAGCACGGTTTAATAGTACAGGGTGTCCTTTCAATACATTTTCAAGAATATCCCAAACTACCGGCTCTTTTTTATCTACAATTTTCTTGGCAGATTTTACAGTTTTTACAATACCACGCTCAATCAATTTACGGATGATAAATGGCTTGTAAAGCTCAGCTGCCATATCTTTTGGCAATCCACATTCGTGTAATTTCAAATCTGGACCAACCACAATAACAGAACGACCAGAGTAATCAACACGCTTACCCAATAAGTTTTGACGGAAGCGTCCTGACTTACCTTTTAAGCTATCACTCAATGATTTTAATGCTCGGTTAGAATCTGTTTTAACAGCAGAAGATTTTCTTGAGTTATCAAATAATGAATCTACTGCCTCTTGAAGCATACGCTTTTCGTTTCTCAAAATCACCTCAGGTGCTTTGATTTCCATTAAACGCTTCAAACGGTTGTTACGAATGATTACTCTTCTGTATAAATCATTTAAATCAGAAGTTGCAAAACGACCTCCATCCAATGGAACTAATGGTCTCAGCTCCGGTGGAATTACAGGAACTACTTTTACAATCATCCACTCAGGCTTGTTTTCAATATGCTCATTGGCCTGACGGAAAGCTTCAACTACTTGAAGTCTTTTCAAGGCTTCATTTTTACGTTGTTGAGAAGTTTCCGTATTTGCCTTGTGTCTTAATTCATAAGAAAGGCTATCTAAATCTAATCTCTTTAAACACTCATACAAAGCTTCTGCCCCCATTTTAGCAATAAACTTATTGGGGTCAGAATCTTCTAGATAAGCATTCTCTTTTGGTAAAGTATCTAAAATGTCTAAATACTCCTCTTCAGTTAAAAAGTCAAGATACTGTAACTCTTCCCCTTCAGGTCCTTTGGCAATCCCTGGTTGAATCACAACATAACGCTCATAATAAATGATTGTATCTAACTTTTTAGTTGGTAAACCTAAAAGGTAACCAATTTTGTTAGGTAGTGATTTAAAGTACCAGATATGAGCAACAGGAACAACTAAAGAAATGTGTCCCATTCGTTCTCTACGTACTTTCTTTTCAGTTACTTCAACACCACAGCGGTCACAAACAATTCCTTTATAACGGATACGCTTGTATTTACCACAATGACATTCGTAATCTTTTACCGGTCCAAAAATTCGCTCACAAAACAAACCATCGCGTTCAGGTTTATAAGTTCGGTAGTTTATGGTTTCCGGCTTCAATACTTCTCCGTTAGATTTTTCCAAAATCATTTCCGGAGAAGCAAGGCTTATGGTGATTTTTGAGAACTTGCTCGTCTCATTTTTGTCTCTTCTAAAAGCCATAATTTTTATATTGTGTTTCTAACCTATTATTAATTAATTGAATTGAAAAAACTTAAACAGACTTTTCTTCAGTTAAAGTAATATTTAAGCCCAATCCTCTCAATTCGTGCAACAATACATTGAAAGATTCAGGAATACCCGGTGTTGGCATATTCTCACCTTTCACGATTGACTCGTATGCTTTCGCTCTACCCATTACATCATCTGACTTAACGGTTAGAATTTCTTGCAAGATGTTAGCTGCACCAAATGCTTCTAATGCCCAAACTTCCATCTCACCAAAACGCTGACCACCAAATTGAGCTTTACCACCCAATGGTTGCTGTGTAATTAATGAGTATGGTCCGATTGAACGTGCATGCATCTTATCTTCAACCATGTGTCCTAGTTTCAGCATATAGATAATACCAACTGTTGCAGGCTGATCGAATTGTTCTCCGGTACCACCATCGTACAATACTGTTCTACCTAACCTTGGCACTTCTGCTTTATCCGTCCACTCATTGATTTGATCTAAGCTGGCTCCATCAAAAATTGGCGTTGCAAACTTCACTCCTAACTTTTCTCCTGCCCAACCTAAAACAGTTTCATAGATCTGTCCAAGGTTCATACGAGAAGGTACACCCAATGGGTTAAGTACTATATCAACCGGAGTTCCGTCATCTAAAAATGGCATGTCTTCTTGACGAACAATCTTAGCAACAATACCTTTGTTACCATGACGTCCTGCCATCTTATCACCCACTTTCAATTTACGTTTCTTCGCTAAGAAAACTTTTGCCAGCTTCATAATACCTGTTGGCAATTCGTCTCCAACGGTCAAAGCATATTTTTTACGCTTATATTGTCCTTGAATCTCTGTTGCTTTCATGTTATGATTATGCAACATCGTTTTGATTACTTGGTTCAACTCATCTGAAGTTGTCCAGTTTTTGTAATCAATAAATGCAAAATCATCAATTCGCTGAAGAATTTTTTGCGTGAACTTAGTTCCTTTAGGAATAATTTCCTCGTTGTAATAGTTGGTAATACCTTGTGCGGTTTTACCATTTACTACATTGTACAACTTCTCAATTAATCTTTCCTTAAGTGCAGCTAGTTCTTTGCTTTCTTCTTCTTCCAGCTTAGCTAGAATATTTTTTTCTTCTGCTCTTGCTTTTCTATCTTTAACAGCGCGTTCAAAAAGCTTTTTGTCAATTACAACACCTTTTGTAGATGGTGGAACTTTCAATGAAGCATCTTTCACATCACCGGCTTTATCACCAAAGATAGCACGTAAAAGCTTCTCTTCCGGAGTTGGGTCAGACTCTCCTTTTGGAGTAATCTTTCCAATTAAAATATCTCCTTCTTGAACTTCAGCACCAATGCGAATCAAACCATTCTCATCAAGGTTCGCTGTAGCTTCTTCGCTTACATTTGGGATATCAGCAGTCAGTTCTTCAACTCCACGTTTTGTATCTCTAACTTCAAGAGAGAATTCATCTACATGGATTGAAGTAAATAAATCTTCAGAAACAACTTTCTCAGAAATCACAATCGCATCCTCAAAGTTGTAACCTTTCCATGGCATAAAAGCCACTTTAAGGTTTCTACCTAAAGCTAATTCTCCTTTTTCAGTTGCATAACCTTCACAAAGTACTTCACCTTTTTTAACCTTTTGACCTTTAGCTACAATTGGTTTAAGATTGATAACTGTACTTTGATTGGTTTTCTTGTATTTAGTAAGCTCGTAAGTTTTAGTTGGTTCGTCAAACGATACCAATTCTTCTTCTTCCGTTCTGTTATAGGTAACGATAATCTTGTTTGCATCAACATACTCAACTACTCCGTCACCTTCAGCATTTACTAAAACACGAGAATCAATTGCAACACGACCTTCTAGACCAGTTCCAACAATTGGAGAGTCAGGTTGTAATAAAGGTACTGCTTGACGCTGCATGTTTGATCCCATCAAGGCACGGTTGGCATCATCATGCTCCAAGAAAGGAATCAATGATGCTGCAATAGATGCAATTTGGTTAGGTGCAACATCCATTAATGACACCTCCTCAGGAGCAGCCATTGGGAAATCACCCTCCAATCTTGCTTTTACTCTTTCTGCTTCAAAAGAACCATCATCTTTAACAATGGCATTTGCTTGAGCAATTGTTTGATCATCTTCCTCCTCTGCGCTCAAGTAAACAACATCATCGTTAGATAAACCCACTTTACCTTCTTTTACTTTACGGTAAGGAGTTTCGATAAAACCTAAACGGTTCACTTTTGCATAAACACATAATGAAGAAATCAAACCAATGTTTGGTCCTTCAGGAGTTTCAATCGGACAAAGTCTTCCGTAGTGAGTATAGTGAACATCACGAACCTCAAAACCTGCTCTTTCTCTAGAAAGACCTCCCGGTCCTAAAGCTGACATTCTTCGTTTGTTTGTTACTTCAGCCAATGGATTCGTTTGGTCCATAAACTGAGAAAGCTGGTTAGTACCAAAGAATGAATTAATTACAGAAGACAAAGTCTTTGCATTAATCAAATCCGCTGGCGTAAACACCTCGTTATCTCTAACGTTCATTCGTTCTCGAATGGTTCTAGCCATACGTGCTAAACCAACTCCAAACTGATTGTAAAGTTGTTCTCCAACCGTTCTAACACGTCGGTTACTCAAGTGATCAATATCATCAACATCTGCTTTTGAGTTAATCAACTCAATCAAATATTTAATGATAGAAATAATATCTTCTCTAGTCAGAATCTTGGTCGTTTCTTCAATGTCCAAGTCCAACTTTTTGTTTATTCTATAACGACCAACTTCTCCTAAATCGTAACGAGTTTCAGAGAAGAATAATTTGTCGATAACCCCTCTAGCCGTTTCCTCATCTGGTGGCTCAGAGTTTCTCAACTGGCGATAAATATGTTCTACCGCTTCTTTTTCTGAGTTAGAAGGGTCTTTTTGTAGTGTATTGTAAATAATGGCAAAATCTGCAGAGTTCACATCCTCTTTATGGAGAATAATGGTTTTTGAGCCAGATTCTAAAATCGGATCAACATGTTCTTTCTCTAGAACAGTTTCACGATCAATTACCACTTCATTTCGTTCGATAGAAACTACCTCACCGGTATCTTCATCAACGAAATCTTCCACCCATGTTCTTAATACACGAGCAGCTAACTTTCTACCTAAAACTCTTTTCAAACCGGCTTTGCTAACTTTTACTTCATCAGCCAATTCGAATATATCTAAAATGTCTTTGTCAAATTCATAACCGATTGCTCTTAAAAGTGTAGTAACCGGCAATTTTTTCTTACGATCGATATATGCATACATCACATTGTTAATGTCTGTTGCAAATTCAATCCAAGAACCTTTAAAAGGGATAACTCTTGCTGAGTATAGTTTTGTTCCATTAGCGTGTCTAGACTGACCAAAGAACACACCAGGAGAACGGTGTAGCTGAGAAACAATAACACGCTCGGCTCCGTTAATTAAAAAAGTTCCTTTTGGAGTCATGTAGGGAATCGTACCAAGATAAACATCTTGAACAATTGTTTCAAAATCCTCATGCTCAGGGTCTGTACAATAAAGCTTTAACTTTGCTTTTAATGGAACACTGTATGTTAATCCACGATCGATACATTCATCAATACTATATCTTGGAGGGTCAACAAAATAATCTAAAAACTCCAATACAAACTGATTACGAGCATCAGTAATTGGAAAGTTTTCACTAAATACTTTATATAAACCTTCAGAATCTCTAAGATCTGGTGAAGTATCTAATTGAAAAAAATCTTGAAAAGATTGTAATTGTATATCGAGAAAATCAGGATAATCGAGTCGATTTTTGATCGAAGCAAAATTTACCCGATCTTGTATTTTTGATGTAGGTGCGTTAGCCATCTTGAGAAGTGATTAATTAATAACTAGATACAAACAAGAAAGGGTTTAGACTCCAAGCATAGCTTGGGGTCTAAACCTTATGATATTAGTTGTGCGTTAACTTACTTAAGCTCAACTTCAGCTCCTGCCTCTTCTAATTGTTTTTTAAGAGCTTCTGCTTCGTCTTTTGCTACACCTTCTTTAACTGGTTTTGGTGCTCCGTCAACTAATTCTTTAGCTTCTTTAAGACCTAATCCGGTAAGTTCTTTTACAAGTTTAACTACACCTAATTTAGATCCACCTGGAGCTTTCAAGATAACATCAAATTCTGATTTCTCTTCTGCTCCACCGGCTTCACCTCCACCGGCTGGTCCTGCAACTGCAACTGCAGCAGCAGCTGGTTCGATACCGTATTCTTCTTTTAAGATATCTGCTAATTCGTTTACATCCTTTACTGTCAAGTTTACTAACTCTTCAGCAAGCGCTTTTAAATCCGCCATTGTATTCTGTTTTTAATTTTTAAATTTATATGAGTTGAGAGTGCGTACAATTTTAATTCTCCCTTTCGGAAAGAGTTTTTACGATGCCTGCAATAGTGCTTCCTCCAGACTGTAGTGCAGAGATAACATTCTTGGTTGGCGACTGTAGCAAGGCAATAATATCTGCAATAACTTCCTCTTTGGATTTCATTGAAGCCAATGCCTCGATTTGATCGTCACCAATATAAACTGCTTCCTCTACAAAAGCACCTTTTAATATAGGTCTATCGCTGGTCTTACGAAACTCTTTAATCAACTTTGCCGGTGCATTACCAATCTCAGCAAACATGATTGAGGTATTCCCTTTTAGAATTTCATAGAATTCATCGTAATTGCCTTCTGCATTTTCCAATGCTTTTCTGAGTAGTGTGTTCTTAACTACGTTTAAGGAAACTTCTCTTTTGTGAGCTAGCCTTCTTAGTTTAGTAGTGCTTTCCGCATCTAACTCAGAAATATCAGCTAAATAAAATATGCTATTGTCATTTAGCTTTTGAGAAAGCATCTTTACTATTTCTTCTTTTTCTTGTCGTGTCATTTCTTCTAATTCTATCGAATGAACAAATTATTCTTCTGTAAACCTTTTTGTATCAACATGAATACCTGGTGTCATCGTTCCTGAAACACAAATACTCTTAATGTAAATTCCTTTTGCTGCAGCTGGCTTAAGCTTTACAATTGTTTGGATCATCTCCAAAGCATTTTCGCGAATCTTAGCTGTGTCAAAAGAAGCTCTACCAATTGATGTATGGATAATACCGTATTTATCAACTTTAAAGTCAATTTTACCGGCCTTCACTTCAGAAACTGCTTTTGCAACATCCATAGTTACTGTACCACTTTTAGGGTTAGGCATTAAACCTCTCGGCCCTAACACTCTACCTAAAGCTCCAACCTTACCCATTACGCTAGGCATAGTTACGATAACATCTACGTCTGTCCAACCATTTTTGATTTTTTCTACGTATTCGTCCAATCCTACGAAATCAGCACCTGCTTCTTTAGCTTCAGCTTCTTTATCAGGAGTTACCAATGCTAATACGCGAACTTCTTTACCAATACCATGAGGCAATGAAACAGTTCCACGCACCATTTGATTGGCTTTACGAGGATCTACACCCAAACGTACGCTCAAATCAACTGAAGCATCAAAATTGGTAGTTGATAATTCCTTTACTAAAGAGGCAGCCTCTTTTAAGGTATAAAGTTTATCTTTTTCTATTTTTTCTAAAGCGGCTTTACGCTTTTTTGTCAATGTTGCCATAATTCTCTTTTCTTAAACCGGTTTTCGATTAAAATGGTCGTTTCCCTTTTACAGTTATTCCCATGCTTCTTGCAGTTCCTGCTACCATACTCATGGCAGACTCTACTTTAAAAGCATTAAGGTCTTCCATTTTATCTTCGGCGATCTCTTTAACTTGATCCCAAGATACAGAAGCTACTTTTGCGCGATTAGGCTCTGCAGAACCGGACTTAATTTTTGCTTTTTCCATTAACTGCGTAGCAGCCGGTGGAGTTTTAATTACAAAATCAAAGGATTTATCTGCATAAACCGTAATTACAACCGGTAATACCTTTCCGGCTTTGTCTTGAGTTCTTCCATTAAATTGCTTACAGAAATCCATGATGTTAACCCCTTTCGCACCAAGTGCAGGACCAACCGGTGGAGATGGATTTGCCGCACCTCCTCGTATCTGTAACTTAATAATTCCGCTTACTTCTTTAGCCATTTCTCGCTATGTTAAATGTCAATTATGATTCTTTTTCTACTTGTAAGAAGCTTAGTTCTAATGGCTGCTTTCTTCCGAAAATCTTTACCATTACTTTAAGTTTCTTCTTTTCTTCATTAATTTCTTCAATCGTTCCGTTGAAACCATTGAATGGACCGTCGATTACCTTCACTGATTCGCCCACAATAAATGGAATATTTAACTCTTCCTCACTTTCGGCTAGCTCATCGACCTTGCCTAAAATACGATTGACTTCAGATTGACGGAGTGGAAGCGGATCACCGCCTTTTTCTGCACCTAAAAAGCCAATTACATTGGTTGTATTTTTAATGAGGTGAGGTATTTCTCCCACCAAATCAGCTTCAATTAAAACGTATCCCGGAAAAAAACTGCGCTCTTTGCTTACTTTTTTCCCATTTCTTATCTGATAAACCTTTTCCGTTGGAATTAACACCTGACTAACGTAATCTTGCAACCCAAGGCGATTAATTTCATCTTCGAGGTAAAGTTTTACTTTCTTTTCTTTACCGCTAATCGCTCTAACTACATACCACTTCTTATTCTCGCTCATTGTAAGATTTCCTTCAGTCATTTATTAAAATAAACTGTAGATGTACTCCATTACTCTACTGAATGTTGAGTCCATCAAAAAGATTATCAGAGAAATTATAATAGAGGCAATCATTACCACAACACCACTACTTTGCAATTCAGCCCATGTAGGCCAACTTACTTTATTAAGCAGTTCGTCTGAAGATTCCTCAATGTATGTTCTTAATTTAGACATCTTTTTATTTTTCTCTGCACGGGTGGAGAGACTCCCTTCGACTCGCTTTCGCTCGCTCAGGATAAACTTCTCGTCTCAGACCCAACTATTTTATATATCGCACGGGTGGAGAGACTCGAACTCCCAGCCAATGGTTTTGGAGACCACTACTCTACCAATTGAGCTACACCCGTGTGGGTTTTTAAAAGTCAAGAAAAGGTATCACACCAAAGCATGACACCTTCCCTTTTCCTTTATATCATATATTGATTACTCAATAATTTCAGTTACCTGACCTGCTCCAACAGTTCTACCACCTTCACGGATTGCAAACTGAAGTCCTGTGTTCAAGGCTACTGGCGAAATTAGGTTAACAGTAATGGTTACGTTATCGCCTGGCATTACCATTTCACGACCTTCTTCCAACATAATTTCTCCGGTAACGTCTGTTGTTCTCAAATAGAACTGTGGACGGTACTTATTTTGGAATGGAGTGTGACGTCCACCTTCTTCTTTCTTCAAGATATACACCTCGGCTTTAAACTTAGTGTGAGGAGTAATTGAACCTGGCTTAGCGATTACCATACCACGAGCAATATCCTTCTTCTCAATACCTCTCAACAACAATCCTACGTTGTCACCAGCTTCACCTCTATCCAAAATCTTTCTGAACATCTCAACACCAGTTACAGTAGTTTTTCTACCGTCAGCGCCCATACCGCTCAATTCAACTTCTTCACCAGAGTTAATTACACCAGTTTCAATTCTTCCTGTAGCAACAGTACCACGACCAGTAATTGAGAATACGTCTTCAACCGGCATCAAGAAGTCTTTATCTGTATCACGAGGAGGAATTGGAATAAACTCATCAACCGCGTTCATTAATTCCATTACAGTATCTTCCCACTTAGCTTCACCATTCAATGCGCCAAGAGCAGAACCTTTAATTACAGGAGTGTTGTCGCCATCGAAATCATAGAAGCTTAACAACTCTCTGATCTCCATTTCAACTAACTCTAACAATTCCTCATCGTCAACCATATCCACTTTGTTCATGAATACAACGATTTTTGGAACACCAACCTGACGTGCCAACAAGATGTGCTCTCTTGTTTGTGGCATTGGTCCATCTGTAGCAGCAACTACTAAAATTGCTCCGTCCATTTGAGCAGCACCAGTTACCATGTTCTTAACGTAATCAGCGTGACCTGGACAGTCAACGTGAGCGTAGTGTCTGTTTTCAGTTGAATACTCTACGTGAGAAGAGTTAATGGTAATACCTCTTTCTTTCTCCTCAGGAGCGTTATCAATTTTATCAAAATCTTGTTTCTCAGAAAAACCTTTACTTGCCAATACAGATGTGATGGCAGCAGTTAAGGTAGTCTTTCCGTGGTCAACGTGACCGATGGTACCGATATTCAAGTGTGGTTTAGACCGGTCAAAGTTTTCTTTAGCCATGACTTATTTGCTTTTGTTAGGTTATTTAATTAATTAATATGTTAACATTTATATCTAGAGCCAATGACGGGAATTGAACCCGTGACCTCTTCCTTACCAAGGAAACGCTCTACCCCTGAGCTACATCGGCAATGATTGTCTTTTTAATTTTTAAAGAAAAAAAAGAGCGGGAAACCGGATTCGAACCGGCGACCCTCAGCTTGGAAGGCTGATGCTCTAGCCAGCTGAGCTACTCCCGCTTTTAATTCTTTAAATAATGTGGTGGGGAGAGCAGGATTCGAACCTGCGAAGACATAGTCAACAGATTTACAGTCTGTCCTCGTTGGCCGCTTGAGTATCTCCCCAATTCCATTTTCATTACTTTAATCTTGCATTTGCAAAGAACGTGAGCCGGTGGAGGGATTCGAACCCCCGACCCGCTGATTACAAATCAGCTGCTCTGGCCAACTGAGCTACACCGGCATCAAATAAACAGACCTTGTTCGCCGCTACTTTTGATAGCCTTGAAAAAGGTCTGCAAATTTATAAAAGAATTAAGTATTCAGAAAAGTTTTTTGATATTTTTTTTCACCCTACTGAAAAGTTTTATGAAATCAACTGATAACTAAACTCTTCTAACCTTTTCTTTTCGCTTTTTTGCCTGTCTTCTGAGGGCTTCTGTCACTTCATCAGTTGCTGCCTCAAAGTTTTTAGCCGTTTTTTTAGCGAATAAATCATTTCCAGGGATGTATAAACGTATTTCTACCGTCTTATTTTCTGTTTCGTGATTATTATCCACTTTTAGGTAAACGTCGGCTTCAATTATCTTGTCGAAAAACTGTGTTAACTTGTTTACTCTTCCCTGAATAAAGTCTACTAATTTTTGATCTACATCAAAATTTACTGATCTTACATTTAACTTAACGTCCATAACTTTAAATTTTATGCCCGTGGATGGGCTTGTTTATAAATACTTTTTAATTTTTCTATCGTGTTATGTGTATACACTTCTGTGGCAGATAAATTGGCGTGACCTAAAATTTCTTTTATTGTATTTAAATCAGCTCCATTATTTAACATGTGAGTGGCAAAGGTGTGACGCAAAACATGCGGACTTTTTTGCTTTGCCGATGTCACCTGACTAAGGTAATCATTAACCTTGCGATACACAAATTTCGGATATAGTTTTTCTCCTTTATCGGTTAAAAAAATGAAATGAGAATCAAACTGCTCCTTTTTTAGTTGTATATACTCCGACAGAAGATTCTTCACCTTAGTATGCAAAGGAACTATCCTTTCCTTATTTCTCTTACCCAATACCTTTAAAGTACTTTCATAGCGATTAAAGTCTCTTTCTTTTAACTCAATCAATTCACTTAATCTTAAGCCACAGGCGTAAAGCACTTCAATCAAAACACGATCACGCTTTCCCGAAAAATCATTTTCAAATGACATTTCTTTTAAAAGTGTGTTCATTTCACTACTCTTTACAAACTTTGGCAGTGATTTTTTAATCTTTGGAAGCACCAATTTAGCTGTTGGGGAAACTTCAATCATTTCTTTGCGAAGCAAGTAATTGTAGAAAGACTTTACCGCCGATAGTTTTCGATTAACCGACTTAGCAGTTAAGCCCAACTCCATTAATGCGACAATCCAAGAACGCAACATTTGCGTTGTGGCATCTTCAATTTGATTAAGCTCAAAGTCTTCTTCTAAGAAATTACTTAATTGACTTAAATCGTTTCGATAGGAAATTATGGTGTGCGCTGAATAGCGACGCTCTTTTTCAAGGTAATTGAGGAATTGATCTACCACCATTTTTCTGCTTATTTCCTAAGAGGAAAATTAAGCAATGATTGGCAAATAAGATTTAAATGTGCTGTTAAAAAAGCGAAATGAGTAAAACATTCAACCCTTTCAGGGTTGACTTAATGCATACATTCGTATTCTATTTATATTTAACCCTTTCAGGGTTTCATATTGAAATTATCAAATAATATTTCATAATAAGCTCTTTAGAATTCTTGAACTAGAAAATATTTAGATTACCTTTTCAATTAATCTAAATTACTCTTTGATTAAAACGTGTAAATAAAAAAGCCCGAAGGCCTTGAACACAAATAAACAAATTCCTTTCCAATTTAAAAAAAGCCTGAAAGGCTTGAATATTCAGAAACCCAGTAAGCTTATTCCATAAAAAAACCACTCCAAACTCAAAATTAAATTGAGCTTAAAGTGGTTCAATATCTTAGATAAAAAGAAAGGAGCTTAATTAAGCTTCCTCTTCTCGCTGCATTTTCTCTTTGTAGATCGCTTTCTTGATCTCTTCTCTTCTTTCTACAGAAGGCTTAGTGAAATGCTGTCTATTACGAAGTTCCTTAACGGTTCCGGTACGCTCAAATTTCTTTTTGAACTTTTTCAACGCTCTCTCGATGTTTTCGCCTTCTTTAACTGGTACAATTAACATGCTTTGATTTTTTTAATGGGGTGCAAAAATACAAATTTTATTGAAACAACAAAGTTCTCTTAAATAATCTCTCTTGAAATTACTAATTTTTGAATCTCAGAAGTTCCCTCTCCTATAGTACAAAGTTTTGCATCTCTATAAAACTTCTCTACCGGAAACTCTTTGGTGTATCCATAACCGCCAAAAATTTGAACAGCTTCATTTGCCGCACGCACACTTACTTCAGAGGCATAATACTTAGCAAAAGCAGATTCTTTGGTCATTTTTTTGCCTTTATTTTTAAAATCCGCTGCTTGATGCGTCAACAATTCAGCCGCTTCTATCTCCGTTGCCATATCTGCTAACTTAAAAGCAATGGCTTGGAATTTTGAAATCGGTTGACCGAACTGTTCTCTCTCTTTTGAATATTTAGTGGCGGCTTTTAAAGCTCCTTTTGCTATTCCAAGGGAAAGAGCAGCAATGGAAATCCTACCACCATCTAAAACTTTCATTGCTTGAGGAAAACCTTCGCCCACTTTTCCTAATATGTTTTCTTTTGGCACCCTACAGTCAGTAAAAATTAATTCCGCCGTTTCTGATGCACGCATGCCTAATTTATCTTCTTTTTTTCCTGAACTAAAACCCGGCGTTCCTTTCTCAATGATAAATGCTGTCATTCCTCTGGAATCTCCTTTTTCACCTGTTCTTGCAATTACTACTGCAATATCGCCTGAAATCGCATGAGTAATAAAGTTCTTTGCTCCACTTAACACATAGTAATCACCATCTTCCACAGCTGTAGTGTTCATTCCTCCTGCATCAGATCCGGTATTGTGCTCGGTTAACCCCCAAGCTCCAATGTACTCAGCTGTAGCTAATTTTGGTAAATATTTTTTCTTTTGCTCTTCATTTCCAAAAGTTAAAATATGTCCCGTACACAATGAATTATGTGCTGCCATTGACAAACCAATAGAACCACAAACTTCTGCTAATCCTGAAATAGCTGTAATATATTCATGGTAACCAAAACCGGATCCTCCATACTCTGTTGGAACCAAAACGCCCATCAATCCAAGATCTCCTAACTTTTTAAACAAATCAACAGGAAATTCTTGCGACTCATCCCACTTCATCATGTCAGGTCTTATATGCTTATCTGCAAAATCACTGACCATATCAGCAATCATTTTTTGATTCTCTGTATAATTAAAATCCATGCTTAAAATTTTTCAGTTTACAAAAGTACAATTAGCAATGCGAAAAGTTGTCTACTATAGCTTTTTTTATAAGAATTTAGCTTTATTAGTAATGTACAATCCCTTCTATTCTATCGGAAAACTCAAGAAGTTTCTCTTCCCCTTTCAAAAAGTCTAACACAACTAAAAAAGAAAAGGCAGCTATTTCAGCATTTTGCTTTTTAACTATGTTAGCGGCAGCTGCAGCAGTACCACCGGTTGCCAATAGGTCGTCGTGAATCAAAATACTACTTCCTGCTTCAATGGCATCTTCATGCACCTCAATTTCCGCCGAACCGTACTCTAAATCATATTTGTGTGAAACGGTTTTATACGGCAGCTTGCCTTTTTTTCTAACCGGAATAAAAGGAACATTTAGTTTTTGGGCTAACAGTATTCCCCACAAAAAACCTCTACTCTCAATACCCATAACGGCATCAATGTTTAGCTTAGCATAATTTTCAGCTAATGCATCGGTAATCTCAGTTGTTAATGTTGGGTCTGAGAGAATCGGTGTAATGTCTTTGAATACGATTCCTTTCTTCGGAAAGTCTTTGATATCGCGAATAGCAGCTTTAACTTTTTCTTCTATCATTGATTTTGTTTATTCAACAGTTAGATATGTTTTAATCTTCAAAAATATGGAATCATTAATCAAAACAGACTTTTTTATATCTTCTAACTTTTGATAAGCTCCATGTTGATCTCTTATGCTCACAATTGAGTTGGCAATATTCCAATCGATATACGGATGGTTTTTCAACTCATCGGCTGATACTTCATTTACATTCAATTTTCTCAATTCAATTTTTGAAATAACCAAAGAACTATCTAGTTTCAAAAGCATACTGTCGCTAAAATTCCAAATTTCAAGAAGCTGTTTCTTCGACAAATACCCTCCGAGTTTTTCTCTATGTTCAACTATTTTCCCGGCAAAGTAAGGCCCGATCCCATAAACTTCTGTCAAGCCTGCACTATCGGCAAGATTGATATCTTTCACCACCCTCTTCCACTTTTTCTTTTTAGCAGTATTATTTTTATAGAAATTATCTTCAAGCTTCTTATTTTCAACTCTATCCGGCAGCTGAATAAAAGGTGCTAAGCGCAAATAATGTTCTTCTGAAACACTATACATTTTTCTCACATCCTCTTTTGTGCGAAACTCTCCTCCTTTGGCTTCATAGTTTTTTATTACCTCAGCTTGTTCTTTACTTAAGCCGAGTTTCATCCACTTTTCAATAGTTAAATTATTTGGATTAAAACTAAAGTAGGCAATACTATCAAAATGATTTCTATGTTCTGTTTGATAGTCTCTTTCAACGAAGTCTTTTTCCTTTTCAAGCTGATCTAATGAATCTTTCAGTTGAGAAATTTCAGTCAAAAGTTCTTTAATTCCACTTTTATCTTTCTCCTCTTGAGGGAAAAAATCAGCTACAAAGAAGTTAAAAAGTATGAGCAAAATAATCAGAATACTCATTCCAATTATTCCCTTTCGCTCGCTGCGGCTGAAATAAAAATAGTCTTTAAAAGAGGAACGCATTATACTCTATAGTTTTCTCCGGTCACTTAATCCAATTATTAGTTATTTGAGAGTAAAAAACTCAAAACCTAATTAATTGATTTCTATATCTACCTCATTCACTCCAAAGCAGCCTCTTGCTTGGAAAGGAACATGCTGGTAACTGGAATCTTCAATGGATACTGCTTCTTTTGCTTTTTGAAAGTCGACACGACCTATACCAAAATACAAAACTCTTTCACTTTGATTACTTAAAGTGTTTGGAATCTCAAATTGAACTGTATCAATTCTCCCACTGTCTGCTTGAACCTTATTAAATTCAGCCTCTAATTCACTTATGCCATAATAGAGTGTGTCAGTAGCAGACAGTTGACGACTACCACTTAAATTGATGTAAACTGTAGCCAAATTGGTTAAAAACAACTTTAATTGCAAGTTGCTGCCAAGTGTAATTCCTGAAATCAAGTTAGAATAACCACTCTCTTTTAACAAGATAAGTTCAGCGATACCTTCTTCATTTTCTTCCAATTCATAGGTAAATTGAAAATTGCCAGATTCATTTGTAATCGCACTGCCAATTATTAAAGTCTCCGAATTAATTGAGCCGCCAAGCGACTTTAATGCAACTTCTGCATTTGTCATAACCTGTGAGCAGTCCGACTTTAAATTACCTTGAATCGTATGTAAAGAAGTTTCTCTTTTACAAGCTATCACCGATATTGCCACTAAGGCAAAAAGAGTTATTATTTTCACCTTTCTCATGGCTTATTTAAATTTCTTAATCGCACCACTTTTAATTCGTTCAAAATAATCGATCATCTCTAAACGTACTTCTTTAGAAAGCAACAACAGCCCTAGAATATTTGGAAATGCCATTCCTAAAATCATTAAATCTGAGAAGTCCAATACCGCTCCCAAACCTACAGAGGAACCAATTACAATAAACACTAAAAAGATTGCTTTGTAAGAGTAATCAGCGGCTTTACTACCACCAAATAAGTACGTCCACGCTTTTAGTCCATAATACGACCAAGAAATCATCGTAGAAAAAGCAAAAAGGAAAATGGCTATAACCAAAACAACCTTAAACCACGGGAAAACGCTACCAAAGGCTGCTGAAGTCAACTCTGAACCTTCTAAGCCTGATGTTCCATCAGCAAAACCGGTAAACACCAAAACTAATGCAGTCATCGTACAAACCACAACGGTGTCTACAAATGGCTCTAATAATGCAACCGTACCTTCACTCACCGGTTCGTTAGTTTTAGAAGCCGAATGCGCAATTGAAGCAGAACCTACTCCAGCTTCATTTGAGAATGCTGCACGTTGGAAACCTACAATCAATACGCCAATAATTCCACCTTTAACTGCAGGTGCATTAAATGCTCCATTGTATATTTCAACAAATACATCACCAACGTTTCCGAAATTCATTCCAATAATAATTAGCGCAAACAAAACGTAAAGCCCTGCCATAAAAGGAACAATTTTGTCGGTAACTTTAGCAATACTCTTAATTCCTCCAATAATTACAATTCCAACTAAAAGTGCTAAAACTACACCAAACCAAGACCCCATACCTTGGAGACTTGTAAACTCACTTGATAGTTGAGCAAAGGCTTGATTGGCTTGGAACATATTTCCTCCACCAAATGAAGCACCAATACAGAGAATAGAGAAAATGACTGCTAAGACTTTCCCTAAGCCACCAAGATTTTTTCTTTTTAAGCCTTCACTTAAGTAATACATCGGTCCTCCGGACACCTCACCTTTATCATTAATGGTTCTGTATTTAACCCCTAAAGTACACTCCGTAAATTTACTTGCCATTCCCAGAAGTCCACAGACTATCATCCAAAAAGTAGCACCGGGACCACCTAAAGTAATGGCCACAGCTACACCCGCAATATTCCCCAATCCTACTGTTGCAGAAAGTGCTGTAGTTAATGCTTGAAAGTGCGAAACTTCTCCTTCATCATTCGGGTTTTCGTAATCTCCTTTCACTAGTGAAATAGCGTGCCTAACTCCTCGAGCGTTTATAAATCTCATTCGAATGGTAAAGAAGAGAGCTCCACCTACAAGCCAAATCACAATAAATGGTATTCCCTTTTCTTGAACATCTCCATTTGGGTGAAGCATAGGACGTGGTTCATCATAAACAACTGCTGCTAAATTTTCAGCACCAACCTCAATAACATCTTGAATATTATCTTCATCGTAAATAACTTGTCCGTTTTTAACCAAATGGTTTAATGTACCGCTAGCCTCTGCATTAACTTCTACTTCAGCTCCATCGTCTTGAACTACATGTGCAATCAATTGTCCTTTATCTACTTTAGCACCATCTTCAACTAACCATTTTTTTAAAGTGATCTTCTTTACTTCCGGATTTGCCCAACCGGGTGCTTTTACATTTTTCAAATCAGCATAAACTACCGGATCATATATTCCAATTGCAGAAAATGGATCCCAAAAAAGGAAATCCGTCATCACTTTTACTATTGGTTTAAAAGTAGCGTTCATTCGTTCTTCAATCGATTGTACCGGAACTTCGCCTTTTAAAAGTTGCTCGCTACCTTCTGCGTCTGTTACTAAAACAGTAAACTCACTTCCTTCGGTAATTCCTTCACTTGAACTCGATTTCAAACTAACTGACTGATGAGACCAGCGGTACAAAAATGGAGGTACTCCACCCTCTACTTCAACGTAAGCTACTCCATCATTAATTTTTTGAGTAGGGTTATCGTATTTTAATTTCGCTTCAAATTCAGCTGATTGAACTATTGTGCTTGTTGCTAATAAGACTACAGTAAGCAGTTTTTTAAACATAAATCTTTTCTTTAGTTTTTTTGCTAAGCCAACAAATATAATTGATTTCACAAGACTGATAAAGTCGAAATCAATTTCTATTCATTAATTGTTGATCCAACAATTGCATTCCCTCTTCAAATGAATGTGGTTGATAGTTTAATTCGCGATATGCTTTATCTAAAATAAACCCTGTTTTAGGAGGACGCTTAGCTGCTTGATTTAAGGATTTTGAAGATATTTCTTCAATAAGTGAGTCATCTAATTTATAATGTTTCGCCACTCTTTTCACCAATTCAACTATGCTCATAAAATCTTTTCCGGAAATATGAAAAATTCCTTTTTTTCCCTTTTCGGCGATTAATATACAAGCATCGGCTAAATCTTCTGCTAAAGTTGGTGAACGGAACTGATCATTTACAATGGTTAGCTTTTGTTTTTTCTCTAATGCAGCTTTTGCCCAAAGCACAATGTTTGAGCGACTCATATCTTCTACAATTCCGTAGACGATAATGGTTCTAACAATACTCCATTTTATTTTAGACTCCTCAAGTAATTTTTCTGATGCCAGTTTTGACTTCCCATAATAACTCAACGGGTTTGGCTGATCCGTTTCTTTATAAGGTCCTGCTTCTCCATCAAAAACAAAATCGGTAGAAAGGTGAATTAGGTGTGAATTGCAAATCTGTGCGGCTTCAATCAAATATTTAACTGCGGTTACATTTAGTTCCCAGCATTTTTCTTGGTTTTCTTCACAGGTGTCCACATTTGTCATGGCGGCGGTGTTTATAATTACCTCCGGCTGGTGTTTTTCAATTAGTTTTAAAACCTCACTTCGGTTAGCAATGTTCATTGATTCATAAACATAACCGTTTTTATCCTTTATTCGATTTTCTCCAATAGAGGTGGCTATTAATTGAAAGTTTGAATGATTTTTTAATTTGTGAACTAGCTTTTGACCAAGTAGACCATTGCTTCCTGTGATTAATATTTTCTTCATTGGTATGAATCAGTTTGTCACAAAAGTAAATATTCAAGAAGCAATAAGAACGATATTACACCTTATAAATCCCAAACTGTTTTGCGCTTTTTTAGCTTAAACATGTACTTATGTTCTAGAATAAAAGCCATGATTAGATAAATAAGTATTGGTGAGCCTAAGGTCAGAAATGAAAGATAAATAAAGAACAAGCGAATTCTGGCGCTTTTAATTCCTAGTTTTTTGCCCCACCAAGCGCACACTCCAAAGGCGTAGCGCTCAAAAAAATCTTGTATTTTGTCAGTAATTTGCATTTTATTCTTTCTTTAAAATTGCATTTCCAAGGATGCAAGTTAAGCATTTTTTAAAATCACAATGCTTATTTTTTAATTGAATTAATGCCTGAGAGTGAAAAGCACTCTCTAAAGGTGCTCCTAAATTATTCCATTTTTTTGTTATTGAATTCTTTTCTGCCGGTAATTTTTCCAATAACTCAAGTGCTCTATCTTTGAATTTATCGTCACCTTTTACCTGCCCGTAATTAAAAAGCAAGGGGGAAACAACATTGATTAATAATATTTCAATGGACTGTTTGCCCATTTTTTTAGTTTGCTTCCTTGCGGCAGGCACATCAAATCTATAATGCGACTTCCAATAATCAGATGCTTCAACTTTAAAAAATGAGGTTAATTCTTCAACTTGACTTTTTTCAACTAAAGGAGAAAAGAATTTTTGGTGCTTATTAATTAGCGCTGCTAACTGCGCTAACCTAATTGTAGGGAAGTTGGAAGGGCGCATGCGCATAAACTTCCACAAACTAACATCCATTGATTTTAGTTGATACTTTTTCGCTAAATAGCGATACTCCTTTTGCAGTTTCAATGGATAATCCCCTTTAAAATTTTCGTTCAAAAACCCTGCCTGACCAAATAACAATGCCTCCAGCTGCATTAAACTTTGCTGATGTTTTCGCAAAAGTGAAAATGGCAAAGTAGTTGACAAAAGTTCAAATGGAGTAGGATTTACTTTAAAGCCAAAATAGCGACACAAAAGTTGGTAAAACACTTCTTCCCAATCATTCGTATGCAGTTTGAGCAAGCGATCAAGTCGAGAAGACTTTTCCTCTAACCTTTCCACCATCATTCTGTTCAACTGTTGACTGACGTATATTTCCTCTAGATTGGTAAAATCATTTTCACAGGGAATCCAATCCTTACTTTTATTTAAAGCTTCAAATTTCTCTAAAACGACTCTATTTACTCTGCCTTTTAGTTCAAGCGTTGGAATCAAATCGCCATTTGCTCTTTTCACCGGCTGATCATCTTCCCAAACCAAGTGTAAAATCACTTTGTCGTACACCTTATCATCTTGATGACCATGTTTGTACCAATCAGAAGAAAACAAGTGAATTTCAACATTTCCTGCCCATTCCGTATTGTCAATCCTTAGTCGGCTATTAAAGAAGTCCGGGCCTGAATCTAAATTATGCATACCGGCATTAATCACCTCTAGTTGCTCTCCGTTTACACACTTTAAGGAGTGTGGATTGAATCGCTGAAATTTCCAAATGTAATGTAGAAAATCTTCTGTCATAGAAGACTAAATTAGTGCTTTTTAGCTTAAAATAACAGCCATCTCCTCTTGAATTTTTCTAGCAGCAGTAGTTGCTGCTTCTGCGAAGTCTTCTTCATTAGAAGCATAAATAATTCCTCGGGAAGAATTAATTAACAAGCCTACTTCATCATTCAAGCCGTGTTTGCAAACATCCTCCAAACTACCTCCTTGTGCGCCCACTCCGGGAACCAATAAAAAGTGATTAGGAATAATTTTTCTTATTTCTGCTAATGATTCGGCTTTTGTAGCCCCCACCACATACATCATATTTTCATCGCTTCCCCATTGAGAAGTCTTTTTTAAAACCTTTTCAAATAGTTTCTCTCCGCTCTTTAATTCTTCAAACTGGAAATCATAAGCCCCTTGATTTGATGTTAGTGCCAACACAATTGCCCATTTCCCTTCCTGATTTAAAAAGGGCTGAACAGAATCACTCCCCATGTAAGGTGCTATTGTAACAGAATCAAAATTGTATGTTTCAAAAAAGGTTTTTGCATACATAGCCGAAGTATTACCAATATCGCCTCTTTTAGCATCAGCTATGGTAAAAATTTCACTCGGAATGTAGTCAATTGTTTTAGCTAAACTTTCCCACCCTTTAGCACCCATAGCTTCATAAAAGGCTATGTTCGGTTTATAAGCCACACAATAATCTTTAGTGGCATCAATAATGCTTTTATTAAACTCAAAAATGGGGTCTTCAAAATCCAATAAAAAAGAGGGGATCTTTTCAATATCAGTATCTAACCCAACACATAAAAAAGATTTTTTTATGCGGATTTGCTCAAGGAGTTGTTGTTTGTTCATAGAAATAATAAAAAGCCAAAATTAAGATTTAGCCAAGGATAAAGGTCGATCTGATTGTATAAGAATTCTAATTCCTATCAACAACAATCTTTTTACTCACCTCATCATTATCTTCTGTCCTTACTTTTATAAAATAAACTCCATTGCTGACATTTTGAAAATCGAGTTTTCGATTAGTTAAATGAAACTCTTTAATTAATCGACCATTTATATCTAACAATTCTATGCTTTTAATCGCAACATTTGCTATCTCAAACTTAGCAAAATCATTAACAGGATTTGGACTGACTGTAAATAAAGAGCTTAGTACTTTATTTTCCTCCAGCGAAGAAATGATGCGGTAGTCACAAGAAGATAAGTTGGTATACTTGATGTATATACTATCATCTTCATAACATCGTAATGGGCCATCGTGTTCAGGAATTGCTGTTTCATACTGTGGCAGCATTCGATCTAATGAACCTACTTTCTCCACATAGGAAAGTTCGGACGAAGAACCTCTTCGGTTATATCCAATCCCATCAAGCTGTGTGGTGTAAAAACTTCTCAACTGCGAATTTCCACGAACTTCCATTCCAATGGAGTCTACAAGCAAACGGAATGTTGAGTCAGGCAAGTTGAAGATATTTATAAATGCAGTATCAGGCACATAAAACCTCAAAGTATCACCTACACTAGCGCTAAAATCATACAATAAGATGTATCGTTGATAATGATGATTGTAATAGAAAACAGAATCGTTTCGATTAAATAAATAAAGCGGCTCCCAACTTACACTATCTCCGGCATAGCGAAAATGCATACGCTCAATTTTCTTAGCTTGAACTCCGTTGAAAGTAGTGTCTTTTTCTACCCAATAGCGATAATACTCACTATTTGAAGGAACACCGCCTCCGTTGGATCCTGAATAATGCCAAACTGCAGAATCACTGATAAGGTTTTGCGCGCTTAATTGGTATGAAAATAAATAAATGAAGAATGTGATAGAAAATAAAGTAGCTTTTTGCATAAGGTTTTTGTTTGGTTCAAAATTGATCTATTATTGTTTTCAAGCAATTGAATAACAAAAAACTAATTTACAAAAAATTCTTAAGCTATCATAGTTTTCTACCCCACTGCATTTTCATCTTCTAGGCCTGCCTTTAATTTCTCAGCATTTTCAGCCATACGCAGAGCTTCTATAATTTCTCCAATTTCACCACCAATAATGGCATCTAAATTATACAAAGTCAAGTTAATCCTGTGATCGGTAACGCGACCTTGTGGGTAATTGTAAGTTCTAATTTTTGCTGAACGATCACCGGTTGATACTTGTGATTTCCTATTTGCAGCGATTTCTTTTTCCTTCTTTTCAACTTCAGCCTCGTATAACCTAGTTCGCAAAACCTTCATGGCTTTATCGTAGTTTTTTAGTTGCGAACGACCATCTTGACATTCCACAACAACACCAGTAGGAATATGTGTTAAACGTACAGCAGACTCTGTTTTGTTAACGTGCTGACCTCCCGCTCCTGAAGAACGATAAGTGTCTTTTTTGATATCAGCAGGGTTAATTTTTACATCAACTTCATCTGCTTCCGGCAAAACAGCCACGGTAGCTGCCGAAGTATGCACTCTACCTTGAGTTTCTGTTTGCGGAACACGCTGCACACGGTGAACACCGGATTCGTATTTCATAATCCCATAAACACTGTCGCCTGTTACTTCAAAACCAATTTCTTTAAAGCCACCGGCAGTTCCTTCATTAACCGTTGTGATTTCATGTTTCCAACCTTTGCTCTCAATGTACTTGGTGTACATTCTATAAAGGTCGCCGGCAAAAATACTAGCTTCATCACCTCCTGCACCTGCTCGAATTTCAATGATTACGTTTTTATCGTCGTCAGGATCTTTTGGAATGAGCATCAATTTTATCTTCTCTTCCAAGTCAGGCAGTTTGTCTTCTAGTTCTGAAAGCTCCATTTTAGCCATCTCCCTAAACTCCTCGTCTTTTTCTTTCCCTAAAATTTCTTTGGAAGATTTTATATTATCAAGAACATTTTTATACTCTTCATAAACATCAACAATCTCTTTTAAATCGCTGTATTCTTTATTCAACTTTACATAGCGATTCATATCCGCAATAATATCGGGGTCGGTAATCAGTTGAGAAACCTCTGTCCAACGATCTTTTATAGAAGCTAATTTTTCTAATAAACTACTCATTCCTTAATATTTATATTCTCCATAAGGTGAACGAATGGTCAATTCAGTTTTATCTGAAGCTTCGCAACGACCTACTATCTGAGCATCTACTCCAAAACTTTTAGAGATTTCGATGATATCAGCAGCATACTCTTCAGGCAAATAAATCTCCATCCGATGCCCCATATTAAATACCTTATACATCTCCTTCCAATCGGTCTTTGATTCTTCTTGTATCAATTTAAACAATGGAGGAATTTCAAACAAATTATCTTTAATCACATGTATATTTTCAACAAAATGCAATACTTTGGTTTGTGCCCCACCGCTACAATGAACCATCCCATTAATATGACTTCTATGTTTGTCTAAAATAGCTTTAATAATCGGTGCATAAGTTCTAGTAGGTGATAAAACCAATTTTCCTGCATCGATTGGACTCCCTTCCACTTCATCAGTCAATTTTTTTGTTCCTGCATATACCAACTCCTCAGGAACATCATGATCGTAAGACTCAGGATACTTTTCTTTCAAATACTTTGCAAACACATCATGGCGTGCAGATGTTAATCCATTGGACCCCATTCCGCCATTATATACGGATTCATAATTGGCTTTTCCGGAGGAAGCTAAACCAACAATAACATCACCTGCTTGAATATTTTTATTATCGATTACTTCACTTCGCTTCATACGGCAACTTACGGTAGAGTCGACAATGATTGTTCTTACTAAGTCTCCAACATCAGCTGTTTCGCCACCTGTACTATAAATTCCAATACCATAAGAACGTAATTCCTCTAAAATTTCTTCTGTTCCATTTATAATCGCCGAAATCACCTCTCCGGGAACTAAATTTTTATTTCTGCCGATGGTTGATGATAATAAAATTTTATCTGTTGCTCCTACGCAAAGTAAATCATCAATATTCATGGCAATGGCATCCATGGCGATTCCTTTCCAAACGGATAAGTCGCCGGTTTCTTTCCAATACATATATGCCAAGGATGACTTAGTTCCTGCACCATCAGCATGCATTATGATACAATGTTCATTACTTCCTGTCAAATAATCGGGAACTATTTTACAAAATGCCTTTGGAAACAACCCCTTATCTACATTTTTAATAGCAGCATGCACGTCCTCTTTAGATGCCGACACGCCTCTTTGACTATACTTTTCTGATTGACTCATTTTTAGCAATAAAAAAACATCCATTATCAAAAAAGTAATGGATGTTTTAGGTTATAAATATGTTCGCTACTGTTCTCCGCTATCGTCCATATCGGGTACTTCAGGTTTCTCCGGTTTAGGAACGTAGTCGGTTCCAATAATTCTAAATTCTGTACGTCGGTTTAACTGGTGAGCCGCTTCGCGCTCTTCCTCAGTCGCTAACTTGCTAATCTCCTCATCCGAAATAAGTAGATTAGACTCGCCCATACCTTTAGGAATCATTCGCTCCCTTGCAATTCCTCTGCTCACTAAATAATCAACTGCAGATTTAGCACGACCTTGAGATAGCTTTTGGTTGTATTCTGCACTACCTCTACTATCAGTGTTTGCTAATAACTCAATTACAATTGTTGGGTTATCCACCAAAGTTTTATACAAAACCTCTAATGAATCTCTAGCCTGATCTGTCAGTTTTACATCATCAAACTCATATAAGATGTCCGGAAGCTTAATTGGCTCTTCAGTAATTGGCTGTAATTCATAAAGGTGAGCAAAAATCTTAGATTCATCTAAGCCCACAGTGGTTTCTTTACCTTTCGCACTTAAGTAATCGTTTTTACTTACTGTTATGTTATATGAAGTATTTGGATTTATGTAATACTCTCCATTCCCCTTATCGGCAAACTCAAAAGTTCCATCTGAACGCGTTTCCATTTCAGCAGTAGTACCATCAGTTCCAACTAACTCCACTTTTGCAGCTGTAATTGGCTCTCCGGTTTCTATGTCCCTAACTTCACCCTTTAAGATAAATATTACAGGTGGCTCAGAGAACTCCCAAATATCATCTTTCCCTCTGCCGCCTTCTCTACTTGAAGTAAAGAATCCTCTGTTTTCGTTTCCTTGATAAATCAAAGCAAAGTCATTAGCACTTGAATTAATTGGAGCTTTCATATTTTGAACTTCTCCCCATTGTCCATCACCTTTCTTAGCTGCCATGTAAATGTCCAATCCGCCCATACCAACATGTCCATTTGAAGCAAAATACAAATCGCCATTTTCTCTCACAAAAGGAAACATTTCATCACCTTGTGTATTAATCTCAGGACCAAGATTAATTGGAGCAGACCATTGATTTCTTCCTTCCTCTTTTATGTACCAAAGGTCTTTTCCACCTTGCCCACCTTCAAGATCAGATGCAAAAATTAAAATTTTATCATCAGGTGTGATAGCCGGATGGCCAACTACTGCGCTATCTGAAGCAATCATTACTTCCTCAGGAGTTCCAAACCCCATCCCTTGCTTTTGAGCTTGATAAATTTTACATCCCTTATATCCATTCTTCTCTACTTCACAACGAGTAAAGTACATAATATTCCTTCTGGAATTAAAAGTTGCACTACCTTCGCTAGCGTCTGTATTCACTGCTCCATCTTCGCCGCCTGCTAAAACAGGCTCACTCCACTTTCCTTTCTTATCTCTTTGAGTAACGTATAAATCAGAAAAATTTGTTCCTGTCACTTCAGACACATCTGAACCTGTAGAACCTTCTCGAGTTGATGTAAAAATCAATTCATCATTTCGCTTATCTGCAAAGGTTGGGCTAAAATCGTAAAACTCAGAATTTATTAAAACAACCGGCTCTACAGTGTAAGTAGTTGGGTTATCAGCCCAAGTTTGTGCTTTTTGTGCAGCTTCAACTCCTAATTTACCTCTAGGATCACTTGGGTTATCAGCTGCATATTTTTGAAATTCAACTAAAGCTTCATCATATTTTCCATTTTGCATTTTCATGTTGGCTAAATGCAATCTAGCAACAGGGTCTGCATATTGAGCAATAATTGCTTTCTCGTACCAAACCTCAGCTTGTTCAGTTTGATCACTTAAGCGATATGACTCTCCAATCTTAAATATAATTTCGGCCTTGACATCTCTCCCTTTTTCCTTTACATAAGCTTTCTTGTACATTTCAATTGCCTCATGGTACTTCTCTTCTTTATACAAAGCATGATCAGCATCATCTAAATAACTTTTTTGTGCTAACAATTGTATAGGTGCAATTGCCAATAGTAAAAGAACTCCTAAAACTGTAGTAAACTTCATTTGCATCATATATTTTGAAGGTAGCCGCTAAAATAAACAAATTTTTCAATCTCGACTCCTTTTTATTGGGCTGGATGATGTCCTACTTTAAAATAAATTTAAACAATGTTAATATTTTATTAAATTTCAACCACTTAATGATTAAACAATAATTCGCGATATTTTGGTAATGGCCAAATTTCATCATCTACCGTTAACTCCAATTTGTCTACACTGTACCTAATAATGTCAAACATTGGCTTTACAACATCACAATATTCAGAAGCGCGCTCTTTTGGATCAGTTAATTTGTTGATTCTTCTTCGCTCGTCAATCATTTTCTCGACGGTTTCTTTTACCACCTTAACATGACGAGAGATATTTTTAATCATCTCCAACTGAACATTAGCCGACTCTTTAAATTCAGAATCTGACAAAATGCTTTTTAAGCCTTGAACATTTCTAATTAATTGATTTTGGTATTTAAGCGCTATCGGCAAAATGTGATTTTGCGCTAGGTCACCTACTACTCTCGCTTCTATTCGGATTAAATTTGTGTATAATTCATAGGCAATTTCCTGACGAGCCAGCACTTCTCTCTTCGTCATCACCCCTATTTCTTCAAAAAGAGAAACAGTTTGCTTTGAACCTAATTCGGTAAGCGCTTCAGGTGTAGTTTTCAAATGAGATAAGCCTCTTTTAGCTGCTTCTTTTACCCATTCCTCTCCATAACCATTCCCTTCAAAACGAATATTTTTAGATGCTATGGTGTATTTCTTCAAGATTCTAAGAATAGCTTCGTCTTTTTTAACTCCTTTTTTGATCTGAGCATCTACATCTTTCTTAAACTGTCGTAGTTGTTTGGCTACAATTGTATTTAAAATGGTCATTGCAGAAGAGCAGTTTGCTGAAGACCCTACAGCCCTGTATTCAAACTTATTTCCTGTAAAAGCAAATGGTGAAGTTCTGTTTCTATCGGTATTGTCGAGTAAGATTTCAGGAATTTTACCAATATTCAATTTTAGCTCAGTTTTCTCATCAGCCGTTAATGCTTTGTCATCTTTAACTTTAGAAACGAGCTCATCCAACATTTTTGTCAATTCTGTTCCAATAAAAACAGAAACAATTGCCGGCGGTGCTTCATTCGCTCCCAAGCGATGTTCATTTCCTGCAGTTGCGATAGCAGCTCTCAACAATCGTTCATTGTCGTAAACAGCTTTAATGGTGTTAATCAAAAAAGTCAAAAACTGCATATTCGACTTCGGGTTTTTTCCGGGGCTTAACAAATTCACACCGGTATCTGTTGCTAACGACCAGTTATTGTGTTTTCCTGAACCATTTACATTGGCGTAAGGTTTTTCATGAAGCAACACACGCATATTGTGCTTACGTGCCACCTTATCCATAATGTCCATTAACAACTGATTGTGATCAACTGCCAAGTTCGTTTCTTCGTAAACCGGAGCACACTCAAATTGATTAGGAGCTACTTCATTATGACGAGTTTTTACCGGAATTCCCAGCTTCATGCATTCGATTTCCAGTTCATTCATAAAAGCATTCGCTCTTTCGGGAATTGAGCCAAAGTAGTGATCATCTAACTCCTGCCCTTTTGCAGGACTATGTCCAAACACTGTTCTACCGGTTAAAACCAAATCAGGTCTTGCCGCAAACAAGGCTTTATCAACTAAAAAGTACTCTTGCTCCCAACCCAGTGTAGCATTTACTTTTTTTACATTTTTATCAAAATACTGACAAACATCAACTGCTGCTTGGTCAACAGCATTTAAAGCTTTTAATAATGGAGTTTTGTAGTCTAAAGCTTCACCAGTATACGATATATATATAGTTGGAATACATAAAGTTTTTCCTATTACGAAAGCCGGCGAACTTGGATCCCAAGCTGTATAACCACGAGCTTCAAATGTATTTCGAATACCACCATGAGGCAAACTTGAAGCATCCGGCTCTTGTTGAACTAATTGACTACCATCAAATCGCTCGATTACATTATTATCACTTAATGGTACAGGTTCAAAAAAGGCATCGTGCTTCTCTGCAGTAGTTCCGGTTAATGGTTGAAACCAATGCGTGTAATGCGTCACTTGCTTCTCCATAGCCCAAGCTTTCATTGAAGAAGCTACTGCATCAGTAATTTTTCGTTCAACTTGTTTCCCATTATTAATTGCATCAAGCACCTGACTATAAATATCTTTCGGCATATATTCTGCCATAGCTTTCTTATCGAAAACATTAATACCATAATAATCAGATATTTTTGGTGATGGAGCGATAACTTCTCTCGGTGTACGAGACATTGCAGCTTCAATAGCCTTAAAGCGGATAGTTGCCATATTGTTTTTATTCTAAAATTATGGCACAAAAGTATTCCATATTTTCAACTTCATAGCAAAAAAGTGAAAATAATTATCAACACCCCCTCAAAGAATAGGGTTAACGCCAAAAAAAGCTGCAAACTTTTATAAAACCCCCGAATTAAAATGGGGTTGCAAATGAAAAATACATATATACAGCATAGAAGAGAATCAATACAAGCCCTTTCCAAAGTCCAACATTTTTCCCCCATACCATAAAAGGCAACAACAACAAAGCTATTCCCAACATAAAGTAAATATCAAAAGAAATTACAGATGGACTAATTGATAATGGGTGAACAACAGCTGTAACACCAACAATGGCGAAGATATTGAACAAGTTGGAACCAATCAAATTGCCGATAGAAATATCAGTTTCTTTTCTGAATGCCGCTACGGCAGATGTAACTAATTCGGGAACACTGGTTCCAAAGGCTACTACAGAAACGCTAATCACTTTTTCACTAACACCAAAGTTTTTAGCAATGTTTACTACACTTTCCACCAACCATTCGGAGCCAAAATACAAACCTGCTAGTCCTAAGAGTATAAACAGTACATCTTTTATGGCTGTATCTTTAGGGGCCTCATCGGGGATCTCGGCTTCAGCTTGCAAAGCCTTACCTTCAATTCGAGACTTTCTAATCAACCAAAAGGTAAATGCAGATAAAATCAAAACAAAAATTAGCCCTTCCCAAAAATTAATCTCTCCATTTAATGCGAAAATATAAAAGAGAATAGAAGCAAACATCATCATCGGCCAGTCAATTCGGATCGATGCACGATTAACTTCAATTGGAAAAATTAAAACAGTTATTCCTAAAACCAAGCCAAGGTTGGCAATATTTGAACCTACTACTGCTCCAACACTAACATCAGGATAGCCACTTAACACTCCTTTTAAACTCACCAGCAATTCAGGTGCTGAAGTTCCAAATGAGACAATTGTCATACCAATAACCAGTGGAGAAATTGCAAAACGCAAAGCTAAACGAACAGCTCCACGAACTAAAAATTCGGCACCGCCAATTAAAATAACTAAGCCAAGGATGAGCAGTAAATATTCCATCTACTTATTTTCCGGCTTCTGTTGTGTAGTTCCTCCTGTCTTTTTATCCGGATTGGCACGATCGGTAATCTCTCTAGAAGTTTTTCTAATTTCCTCCTGAATATCACCGGTGGCATTTTTAAACTCTCGAATTCCCTTACCGAAACCTCTCGCCAACTCAGGAATTTTCTTTGACCCAAACAATAATACTACCGCTAATAGAACGATAAATATCTCAGATCCACCTAAACTTAAAAAACCTAATACCATGGGTCAAAATTACAAAAAAAGCCCTGTCTTGTATTCATCAAAACAGGGCTTCAATTAAAGAATTATAAAATTATTTTTTTCGCTTTTTGTCCTCTTCCTTTTTGGTTAAGTCAACAACAATTGGTGTTGCTACACAAAGCGATGAATAAGTTCCGACAATTACACCAACTAATAATGCAAAAGAGAAACCTCTAATCACTTCTCCTCCAAAAATAAAGATCATTAACAGTACAAAGAAAGTACTCATAGAGGTATTAAACGTCCTACTTAAGGTAGAGTTAACCGCCTCATTAACTACTGTATTAAACTCTCTCTTTTTGTATGCACCTAAGTACTCCCTAATACGGTCGAAAACAACCACTGTATCATTAATAGAATAACCCACAACTGTTAGGATTGCTGCAATAAATGCCTGGTCAATTTCTAATGAGAAAGGTAAAATTCCATATAACAATGAGAATACAGAAAGCACCAATAAAACATCGTGGAAGATTGCCACTACAGCTCCTAAACCAAATTGCCATTTTCTAAAACGCAATAATATGTATAAGAAAATAATGACTAGAGAGAAAACTATCGCCCAAAGCGCAGAAGTTTTAATATCGTCTGCAATGGTAGGTCCTACTTTTTGCGAACTCATAACTTCATAAGTTGCTCCAAGTGACTCTAAACCTTCATTTAATTTAGACTCAACTTCAGCGTCAGCATTAATAGACTCGCTATCAATTAAGAAACTAGTTGTTATTTTCAACTGATTATCTTCACCAAAAACTTTTACTTCAGGAGCTAAGTTTACTCCATCTTCAGTTACGAAACTGTTTGCTAAAGCGTTTCTCACATCAACAGCATCTTTACTTTCATCAAAGCGAACCACATAAGTTCTACCTCCGGTAAAGTCTACGCCGTAAGACAAGCCTCTGGTTAATAAAGAACCTACTCCAACTAAAATAATAATTGAAGAAATGATGTAAAATACTTTTCTCTTCTCTACAATCTTCAAAGAGATGTTCTCTAAGAAGTGCTCACTAAATTTAGTAGAAACTGTAATCTTTTGCTTTTTATCTAGTCTCCAAGCAAAGATTAATCGAGTAATAAAGATGGCACTAAACAATGAAGTTAGAATACCGATCACTAATACTTTCGCAAAACCCTCTACAGGTCCTGTTCCAAAGAACCAAAGAATAATACCGGTTAATAAAGTGGTAACATTGGCATCAATAATTGAAGAATAAGCATTCTTATAACCATCTGTAATGGCTAGTCTGGTACCTTTACCTGCTCTAAGCTCTTCACGAATACGCTCGTAAATAAGTACGTTCGCATCAACTGAAATACCAATTGTCAATACAATACCTGCAATTCCCGGTAAGGTTAGTGCAATATTTGTACTTGCCAACACTCCCATGATAAAGAAAAGGTTAGCTAACAATGCAATATCGGAAGCAATACCTGCCTTGCCATAGAAGAAAATCATGTAAAGCAATACAATTAACAAAGCAATTAAGAATGAATTCATTCCTGCATCAATAGCCTCCTGGCCAAGTGATGGTCCCACAACTGCTTCTTCAACAATTTTTGCCGGAGCAGGAAGTTTACCTGCTTTAAGAATGTTGGCAATTAATTTTGCTTCCTCGATGGTAAAGTCTCCTTCAATACTTGAAACACCACCTGAAATTTCAGCATTTACATTAGGGAAAGAATAAACGTAATTGTCAAGTACAATTGCAATGCTTTGTCCAACATTTTCCCCCGTTAAACGCTTCCAAGTTTTAGCTCCCAAAGTATTCATTTTCATGGTAATCTCTGGGCGACCACCAAACTGTCCAAAGTCTTGGAATGCATCTGTAATCACATCTCCCTCTAATGGAGCTTTACCATCTCTGCTGTTTACTTCAATGGCAATTAGCTGTAAAAATCTACCTTCTTCATCAAAAGGCTTTGCCGTCCATAACAAACGTAAATCATTTGGAAAAATCTTCTTGATCTCCGGCATAGCCAAATACTCATTCACTTTTGCTGTGTCCTTAATGGCAACATAACCTACAATTGGGCCTTCACCGGGCATATAGTTTCCTTGCTCATTCTGGTAAATTGCCGGAGAAAGCACTGCAAACAGCGGGTTATCCTTAGCAAAATCTTCAAAAGATTGATCTGCTAATCCTGCTGAATCAGAGGAAGAAGTGTCTGCATCCGAAGCCAATTGATCCATCAAAGAAGATTCTTCTTCAACCGTATCTTGAGTTAAAGAGTCTAAAGCATTTTCGGCAGTTTCAACTACCTCTTCAGCTACTTCTTCAACTTCTTGTTCTAAAGTATCTGCCAAGTCTGCAACAGCAGAAGTAGAATCTGCATCACCATCAACTTCTTCACCTTTTTGAATTAAATTCAGCTTCTCATTGGCTTCTGCCAAATAAGGATAAATTTCAGCATTCTCATAGGTTTCCCAGAACTCCAACTTAGCTGTTCCTTGTAATAATTGACGAACACGCTCTTTGTTTTTCACTCCCGGCAACTCAACCAAAATACGGTCTGAAGCAGTTAACTTCTGAATATTTGGCTGTGCTACACCAAAAAGGTTTACACGAGTACGAAGTACTTGGAAAGTACGATCGAAAGCAGCATCTGCTTCTTCACGAATAAACTCAATTACTTGCTCATTAGAAGCATCTCTGTCAATATTATCTTTATTTTCTAAAGTATAAAAAACGGAAGCTAGTGGTTTATCACCTGCTACTTCTGCCCAAGATTGCTCGAATAAGTTAACAAAGTTGTCTTGATTGGTGCGCATTTTTTCCTTTGCCAAATCCATGGCTTTTTGGAAATCTTCATCTTCGCTATAAGAAGATAGTGCACGAACAACATCGGCAACAGAGACCTCAAGAGTAACATTCATTCCTCCTTTTAGGTCAAGTCCTAAATTTAATACATTTTTTCTAACCTCTCCATAGGTGTAATTCAAAACCGGATAAACCGGCTCTGCAGCCATGGAATCTAAATAGTTTTCCTCTTTCTCAATGGAACCGTTTGCAAATTGTTCTGCGTCACTTTCAACACCTTGCGCTACCCATGTAAATGACAATTGGTAGAGACAAGCCAATGACAACAATGCGATAAACGTCCAAATTAATCCCTTGTTTTGCATGTTTTAGCTTTAAAAAATTGATTCTTTATGAAGCCTGCAAATATAGAATTTCCAATAAGAAATAACAATTGTCTTTTACTTAATAGTGAATTTTGTGGAAAAGCTTTAATTTTCATTGTATTTTTACACTCATATAGGCAACTTTAGGTCAATTTTATAGTCATATTTATATATTAATGGAATATACGAATTCGAATAAGTATTACTTAGTTAACGAAACATTATTTACATTTTACAAGTAAAACTCTCAAGATATGAAGAAACACATTCTACTTATTAGCATTTTCTTTTCTTTTTTTCAATCGTATAGCCAATTCACTTATGAACGCTATGATTCTGCTCAAGTAACAGTAAATGGCAAAGTGCTAAAATTTCCTTTTGTGGGCGGAATGAATGCTCCACAATTTAGTGAAATTGACTTGAACCTCGATGGAACAATGGACTTGTTAGTCTTTGACCGTAGCGGTGATCGAGTATTAACTTTCATCAATGAAGGAACTCAAGATTCAGTGAGTTACATTTACAAGCCGGAGTATGAATCTAAGATTCCTTTTGCAAGAGATTTTTTATTAGCAATTGATTACAACTGTGATGGTAAGAACGATTTGTTTAGTCGTTTTTATAATGAAATTATTGTTTATGAGAACACTTCAACCTCCTCAACCGGACTAAGTTTTTCTTCAATTATTCGACTAACAACTGACTATGACCCTTTCGATGGCGTTCCGTCACCAAGCGGCATCTATATATTAAGCCCCAATTTACCCGGTATTGGAGATGTAGACAATGATGGTGATATTGATATAATAGTTCCTGATCAATTTGGACAAATGTTTAATTACCATAAAAATATGTCAGTTGAAACAAGTTCTAGCTGTGGCTTAGATTTTGAAAGACGTGCAAGATGCTGGGGCGACATTACAGAGTCTAATTTAAATGCGACTCTATACCTTGATTCTTGTCGCCAAGCTGACTTTCCAAACTCTGAGCTTTCGGTAAAGAATTTAAGTTTTGATGAAAATTTAAGCACCAGTAAAAATGGATCAAAACATGGAAATGCATCAATAACACTTTATGATTTAGATCAAAATGGAAGTATGGATATGCTGTTAGGTGATGATGGTTCATCAAGGGTCTCTGCACTTTTTAACGACGATTCTACTTCACCACACACTAACTCTCACATTTTTCGCTACGATACCTTATATCCTAACTTCGATCAAAGTATCGACTTGAAACTTTTTCCTGCAACATATTTTTTAGATGTAGACAATGATTCCATCGAAGATATGATTGTAGCCACCAACAGTACAAGTAGAATCGCCAATGAATTTTCTAAAAGCAGAAACAACATTCACTTTTATAAAGGAACAGGAAACCCTAATGCGCCTTTTACTTTTAAAAGAACTGATTTCCTGAACAGAGACTTTTTGGATTTTGGTTTAAGAAGTGCTCCTGTCTTTTTTGATTACAATAATGATGGAAAAGTTGACCTTTTAGTTGGGAATGAAGGTTATGTTGATAGCACGGGAAATCCGGTTGCGAAATTAGTTTTATTTGAAAACACCGGTTCAACAAATTTCCCTGATTACCAACTTGTAGATGAAAATTATGCACAAATAAGCTCTATTCCATTAAACATCTCTGCCAACAAACCGACAACAGGCTTAATTCCGGCAATGTATGACTTGGATAATGATGGTGACCAAGATTTGATTATTGGCGATTACTACGGCAGATTACATTATTTTAAAGACACTTCATCGACTAATCAAAATGCCGCATTTACACTAGAAGCAGCTGCTTTCAATAAAATAAATGTCTACACTGAGGCAGCTCCAACACTTGCTGATGTTAATGGAGATTCGTTGGCAGATTTAGTGGTTGGAAATGGCAGTGGCAGATTAGAACTCCACCTTAATCTAGGAAGCTTAGCAAATCCTATTTTTGGATTAGCTGTTCAATCGGTAGAATGGCAATCAGGCAATACAGTTCGTTATACACTTAGAAACAACAATGCGAACCTGAATATGTTACAAGTAGGTCAAACCATCAGGGTAAATGAACCACTAAATCCTAACAATGGAGTTCCACAAACTATATCAGCGATAAATAGCGCTCAAAGCTATATCGAATGTTCTCACCCTTTTAGAACAGATGCAATGGATGATGAGTTTAACAGTACAGGAGTTATTGACTATTCAATAAAGGACTTTGGAGGAATCAACTTAGCCCTAACTTATATGTACAGTGCAGCTGCAGTTCCTTATATTAAAAATAATAGCGGTACACCTTATATGCTTTTAGCTACCGGTGACGGCGAAGTTCATTTATATGACAGTATTGCAAACAACCTGGATGGGAACTTTCATTTAGCGGATACAAACTATTTAGATGTTCAAAATATTGGTAAAAAACTAACCATATCCGGAGCTGACTTTAACAACGATGGAAAAATCGACCTTGTTGTGGGGAATCAAAATGGAGGAATTAACCTTTTTGATGCTAAGTTTGGCGTTGGATTGAATGAAAATAATGCATCAGTAAATAATAAGTCATCGCTTTTTAAACTTTATCCTAACCCATCAAATGGTGAATTCACTATTGAGCTATTTAATAAGAGTGAAGAAAATCTTCTGAGAATTTATTCAATTAAAGGTCAGTTAATCAAAGAGCAATTAATCGTTAAGAATAGGGTAACATACAATGGAAATGAACTTCCAAATGGAATTTATTTTATTGAGCTGAGTAACTCGAAAGGTAGGTCGGTAGAAAAACTTGTTATACAGAGATAAATATAAAAAAGCTCGCCGATCGGCGAGCTTTTTTATTTCAATTCATGTCCCGTCCTGAAATAAGTTGACACAAAATCAACTTATTTATGAAAACCTCAGGAGAATCAAAAAAGAAACGCAGTCAACGAGATTACAATTTAGGCTTTAAACTAGCTGTAATCTCTCAAGTTGA